>Ga0307515_10011151_pt1 | contig 17088 bp, 9 predicted proteins | sample 17_EM_MG_FD_194513 | JGI IMG/M metagenome (GOLD analysis project Ga0307515, IMG submission 194513) | Populus trichocarpa ectomycorrhiza microbial communities from riparian zone in the Pacific Northwest, United States - 17_EM | ecosystem: Host-associated > Plants > Roots > Unclassified | place...
CGGAGCCTCATGCTCATTGCATTTTGATTTTCTGACGAGTTTTACCATATGATCTTCTTGTTATGGTCAATTTGAGAACACTTCCATAAGAACCTAAAGTCATACTTGTATATATATTTCTCATTGTTGTATTACCTCGTGTGTGTATATTGAACGTTATCTACGCACTGAGTTGTTGAACTTACCCTCTCATTATTTATTCTTTTCAGGCTTATAGCTTGATAGCAGGTTACTTTTGTTGAACCTTCCGAACCTGCTTTTGGTAGTAATTTGTACCTTCCTTTATGTTTAGTTAGTGCTCCAAAACTCTGAACTTATATGAACTCTTGTATTAAGACAATTCAATTATATTATGAAGTTGATTTTGTTATTAATGCTGCGTTGAACTCTGATTGAGTTAGGATAAGCTTGTGTGTAAGTTTGGGTTCGCATAGGTATGGAACCTTGGAGGGGAACTTTGCCTATGTGCCGGTCATGGATCCGGGATTTGGGTCGTGACAGAATCTACCACAAATGACTTGAAGGTTTACAGTCGGAGACCTAAAAGGTTCAGAGAAATCAAATGAAATTGTTTCATTAGGCCAAAAGAATTATATGGAAAGTATTCCAAGAAAAGCTTTCTCTAGTTAGAGTCACTCAGTCTCTTTCTACAGTGAAGATGAAATCCTTTGGTTTCTATCTTGACTTTCTGGTAATCTCTATCACCTGGAGTAATTAAGTTATTATAATTCATTTGTTGTCTTTCTGTCTATACTTTCTTCCTTATAACTGATCGTTTCTCCATTTTATTTACAACTTGTCATCAGAACTCATGAGTGTATATTGTTTAAGATTGTCTTATATTCTCTTAAAAACTTGTTTAAATTCTTATAATAATATTACAATGTTTCCTGTAGCAAAAAATAAAGCATTGCTGGTGGGCTAAAGTTTCACCCGCTTCTTTCAACGAATACTTTCACCTTAATATTGTATTAGAGATTTCTGAGAAATGCGGGGACTGATGTATAATTACAGTAAAATGACAGAAACTTCAAGTATTTCACTACGTGTAAGTTACTATTCAGTCTGGACTCACTATTTGACAGAACCACTGTAGTATATCAATACAATTTTTTTGGCTCATAATACAATATATTTAACTTCTTTCAATTAACTATCAATTATTCCCTGTAACATCCTAATCAAGCCATACTGTTTATGAAATATATACCAGGACCATTGAGAGCTTAAATGCTTAATTGCCTCTCTTTCTTTTTCCTTGGCCAGGCTCAACGGACATGCAAGTCTTTTGATTCAAGTGTCAAGAATATGGTGAAACCAGTGCCTGAGATGTAACTCACAATTTTTTTTTTCTAAATTTGAACCAGAGGTTTAATGCCTATTTGATTTATAATCCCTTGGCTCTATCGGGTATCCTGAGACAGCAGGAGCTGTGCTACGAATATGGTGGCTGAAATCTGAATTATGGGCTTTGAGAGAAGTTGTTTATCAGCATAGTGCGAACAACTGCACAAGATTCGGGGATGTTTGCAGCTGGAAAGTCATCCAGACGAGATGGGTCTCTAATTCTGTTGCTGATTCTTATCCCTCGTATGATCTACCAGGAAAGTGAAAGTGTATATGCTTTATGACAGATGCATTTGCATTGTATGAGGCTAATCAATATGCTGGTTTTCTTGCTACAATGGGATGAACTCGATATGAAGTTATCTGGGAGGATCCTCTTGCAGGTGTTCGTTTGATGTTGCAAGCTTGATCAGTCTGGTACGTTGTCTTTTCCTTCATTCTTTATTATACCAAAAAAAAGGAAAAAAGAAAAGAAAAGGAAGATATGCAATCCTTTGCTTAACAAATTATCTCACCAAAAAAAGAAAAAAAGAAAAAATATCAAGGTCCAGTGTACTGCAAGAATTTAACAATCGTATGTAGAAATTGTTTTTATTAAGGAATGAGTTCGGATTATTGCTTGATTTGTGTTTACAAATAAAGTTAATCTATTAGGCTGGATCGGGCTTTAAATCAATAGAAAAAGGTGAAGAATGAGTCTTTTATCATAGACCAAAGAAGATTATTGTTAATTATAATAATGAGTTATATGCCAGGTCACTTTGATTCTGGTTTGATTGGGTCAATTACAACTTTATTTTTTTATTTTTTTTTTGTAAAATCTGGCCAAGAACTTGGGTTACTCACATCTCAAGTCAACTCATCGGTATGGATTTTACAATAATACTTGGTTGTTGTAATTATTTTTTTAAACGTTGTTTGAATATGATATATGTTTCTCTCTATATTGTTCATGTTGTTCAGTCGTCCTGTCTTTGATTTTGATTCAAGTGTCATTTGTATTTTGCAATGACAATGTGCAATATCCAAAACTACTGTGAATAAATATCATTTTTATAAATGTAATTTTAATTCAATTCAATTTATCTTTCTCTTTTATTGTTTTTATTTACTTCTTTCTTTATTGCTTTTATAGTGCCTTTTTATTTCTTTTCTTGCGATTAGGTTATTTTCTTATGCACTTGTTTTTTTCATATGTGATGGTGGATAAAATAAATAATTTTTTTAAGATTTATTCTTATACTATATTTGATTTTACGAAGCTGATATTTACATTTGCTTAAAATTAAATTCTAATAAACTTGTAATTTTTTTTATTTGAAAGTAAAAATTAAAAATAAATAATAGACTTGTAACAAGCTATTACCTTAGATATTAATAAGAATAAAATCCTTATGGCTCAGCAGGCTTGACAAGGTTTCCTTGCCTTTGCTTCTTGGGTTCGAGTCTCAGCGTGCATGCTTGTCATCACCGCGGTGTCTTACCTGTTTACTAGGCTTGCAGGGTGTTCAGTGGGTCTGGGGATTAGTTGTGGTGCGCGTAAGCTGACCCGGACATTCCGGGTTACCAAAAAAAAAAAAAAGAATAACATCCTTATTATTTCAAAACAAAGAAAACCATCATTTCTATGTTTTGTTATTCATTATTGGTGTTTATTGTAAATGCTTGAAATTAGTGAGAAGTAACACTTCCTCCCCTTAATTACTTTTCAAATAAAAAACATGTTTGCAAAATTTTACCACATCCAACCACTTATATAATTCCCATCCAACTTATTCTTGTAATTTACTTATAGAACTTTATTGGATCAACCTAAAAGCAGCTTTGTTTTGGACCTTTATATCAACCTACAAAGCATTATTGCGTTATATGCAAAAAAGCCAACAATAATTTTCAATAAGATAATACAAGAAAGTCAATTATAATTTTCTCATTTTCTTTTTAATTATATTATATAGAACAACAAACCTTGATTGAATTTGATCCAATTTCGAAACAGTCCTTGATGAGATTTAATTATATTAAACAGAATGTTAGTTATTTATTAATCAAGATTAACAAAGCCCCCAAAGAATCTTCCCTTGCCCATCCAGCCAAACTTCTTCTTTTTTTTAAAAAAAAAAAGAAAGTATTATATTAAACCCCTTTTATAACGTGTTGACTTTTAGCCGATGCAAATCAGAGTTGACTTTGCTAATTTGGCCTCACCAAGAAAATTAACATGGATATAATCAGCTTCTGCAAATCTGTTTACAAAAAGGATTCCATCCCACAAGGAGAGAGCGGAAGCCAAAAAAGAAGATAAAAACCTTCCGCCTTTCATTGCTTTCATACTGTGAGATGATGTTACAGTACTAGTTTTTTATTTTCTTTTTAAATTATGGATATCAGTTTATAAAAGCAACGGTAAGTTTTTAATTGTTTTAAAATTTATAAAATTTAAATTAATAATTTTTAAAAAATAAATTTAAAATCTAACCAATTAAATTATACGCGTTAAAAAGATACAACACTATATTCTTAATAATCGAGGCTCGAATAACGTGGCAATACTGAAAATCATGAATTCCAAGAGGTTGTGAATCGGACTATACTGGCGATGCAGTATCCTCAATTCAGAGCAGTGTGAGATTATTCTTCATAGAAAGCCGTAATATATCATGTAGTGCAACCTATAGCACATAGCTATTAGAGCAACTTCTCCTGTAAACATTCCTTATAGTATTGTATGCCCATTATGTTGATGAGTTCATGGACATGGAGCATTACAGAATTATACCATTTTGAGAAGAAAATTTTTTTTTTGAGGAAAACACTATCCTTATTGCACTTCATTACATTTGTTAAACCATTATATTTGTTAAAGAACCACATCTCAACCCAATAGTTTAAGTTGTTAGATGAGATTTTAGGATATAATTTATATTATTTTCTTATATACTCTCTCAAGTAAAAGCCTTTTGGGCTTGAAACTTGCATAACTCATATTACTTTATGTTTAATTTTTATCAAATAAATAGAGGTGGTTAGATTCGAACTTGTGACCGCATGGTCATCAAAACTCTGATACCGTGTCAAAGAACCATCTAAATCCAATAGCTTAAGCTATTAAGTGAAGTCTCAAGATATGATTTATATTATTCTCTTACACCATTATCCATACGAAAAAATTTAATAGGTTAGGAAAATTGAGTTTGAACTAGGTTAAAAATTTAAGAGAACTCGGATCATTATTTTATAAGATAGATTCAATTATAATAAAACTCTTTAGATCCTCTATTGCAGAAATTTGAGAAGGTTGTTAGAGAATAAAATAAATCATATCTTGGAACCTCATCTGATAGCTTAAATTTTTATGTTGAGATGATTCTTTGACATGGTATCAGAGCCTTGATGATCAAGTGGTCACGAATTCGAATCTCACAACTCTTATTTATTTGATAAAAATCAAGCACAAAGTAATATGAGTCTGTATAAGTTTCAAAGCCAAAGGGCTTTCATTTGAGGAGGTGAGTTAGAAAATAAAATAAATCATATCTTAAAACCTCACATAATAGCTTAAGTTTTTAGATTGAAATGGTTTTTCGATAAAAGTTACTAAATTTTATAGTAAATTAAAATAAATGATATATATATATATATAAACAATTAGGCCCCATAATGGGGTAAGATCTGAGCTCTCTTTCCTTTCTCTTTATTCCCTTAGCCAGGTTCAGTTAAGCTCCACGAAGCTCAGTTAGGCTAAGATACAATTGAGTATGGCTAAGATCCCTTGGGTTAGGTTTTTTTTTTTTTTTTGGTAATGACTGGGATTGAACATTCGAATGTGACAATTGTTAAATTTGTAAAAGACAAAGTCATTGCCTAAGGGTTGAATCCAAAAGGCAAAAAAATGCAGTGATTTTTTAAAATATATTTTACTTAAAAATATTTTAAAACGCGGAGAACTATATTTTTAAGCAGTTGCATAACCTAACAAGAAAGTATGGTTTTCTTGTGGTGCAAGTCAAAGATTGTGCCTATCACAACCCCACATTAATGAGAGCTAGTTATTTATTAATCAAGATTAACAAAGCCCCCGAAGAAACTTTCCTTGCCCAGCCAGCCAAACCTTTTTTTTTTAAAAAAAAAAATCCATTAACTCAGGAAAGGGAATATTGTAATTATTGCTTATTTAAATTTAACAGATTCATAGGCCATGACAGGGTACCGTTGCCATTGACAAGTCCATTGGCCAACATTTTTCCTTCTTCGTCTTGTTTGCTGATGCAAAACACAAGTCAACTGTTCTTATGATCTATTGGTAAGTCTTTCTGGTTCATGCGTCTTCTTTATTTAAGATTATATATACGAGTTTGATAAGTTTGTTTCATGAACGTATTAATTCTTCCATCTGTAATTCTTTTTGCTCAGCTAGTGACTGTTCTTGCAATGAAAGTAATAGCAAGCTAGCATTGGTAGCAAGTGACGAGTGATCAAATTAAGATAGATCATATCAAATTAAGCTAGTATATATCCATGTTAAGAGTTTGAGGAATTTTCTGACAAATATATGTTATGTGGGTTCTTGTACTCTTAGACTTCAATTTCTCTTAATGAATGTTCAGCTGTTGAAGTGGGTGCTCTTTGTATGTCTTTAGGAGAAAAAGGAGAGCACTTATTGATTTCGATTCGTAGTGATTGAGGAAGACACGATCTTGTAAATGTTTGATATGGCATCTTCATCTGCTGTTTCTCATAAAAGGAAGTATGATGTGTTCCTTAGTTTTAGAGGGAAGGATACGCGCAATAATTTTACCAGCCATCTCTATGATGCTTTGTGTCGTAAGAAAATCAAGACTTTCATTGACGATGGGCTTGAAAGAGGAGAAGAAATTACGGGTGCCCTTTTGAGAACAATTGAAGAATCGAGAATTTCAGTGATAATATTCTCAAGAAACTATGCATCTTCTCCATGGTGTGTGGATGAACTAGTGAAGATACTTGAATGCAAGAAGGCATATGGGCAGATTGTTTTACCAGTTTTCTATCATGTGGACCCGTCTGATGTTGATGAACAGACAGGGAGTTTTGGGAATGCGTTTGCTGAGCTTGAAAGAAATTTTAAGCAGAAGATGGACAAGGTTCCACGGTGGAGATCTGACTTAACAACTGCTGCCAATATATCCGGATGGGATTCACAAGTCATTAGGTGAGCCATTCTCTTTTCTTTTGCCTCTACTTTTCAACTCTTTCTTGGGGACATTTAAATTTATGTAATGGCATCCTAACCCTCTTGCAACTTGTTGCTGATGAGTGACAGAGTAATGATTATACTCTCAATGAGTGGATATTGCAGGAAAAGGAAAAATATAGTTGTTGGTCCAAGTTATGGAATCAATTTCCAATTCTGTGTACCCAAATATAGTCAGAATTCATTTTTAGTTTGTTGAGCACTGACGTGCTTTCATGTGAAGATCATGGTGTCTTCGATTTGACAGTTTCACTTCCAATTCAATCCTGTAATCATTTTTCAAATGAGGGTCCTAATTAAGTTGCCAGGCCATTTGAGCTCTTGAACAGGAGCTTTCTCTTAAATGAATTTCAGACAATTTATTCAATTGGTTAGAAGTCGTGTGTTTAGTATGTGATCTTTTTAACTATTTTTTTCCAAGTTCAAGGAGTTTGTATCACTCAGGGTTACCTCTATTTTCCCATCGGAAATTACAATGGTAAATCTTGAAGTTGATAATCATATTTTTGGATTCAGAAGCATATGTTTTGAGATTTATAATATGTTATGTGACTTCTAAATGTTACCAAATGAGCAGTTTAAAGTATAGTTTTTCCATGCATCTGTAAATTTATAAAAATAATTACTTGCAAGTGATTGGGATTAGATTTCACATGTATGTAGTGTGATAATGTATGGCAATTGGAATCCGTCACAAAAGTTCCAACCTCAAGAAAAGATTGTGTTGCTTTGGGGTACTCTTTGAGGTACTATTTGATATATCAGTTCGTCCTTCATGTTGGCAGGCCTGAGTCGAGACTCGTGGATCAAATGGTGCATCATATTTTGAAGAAATTGAATTATGCATCCTCAAGTGATTTGAAGGGCCTGGTCGGAATGGATTCACGCATGAAGCAAATCGAAGCCTTATTATGCACACAGTTACCAGAGGTTTGTGTTGTAGGAATATGGGGCATGGGTGGTATTGGTAAGACAACCATTGCTGGAGAGATTTTCAACAAGATCGCAAGGGAATATGAAGGTCACTATTTTCTTGCAAATGTGAGGGAGGAATCAGAAAAGAATGGAGGATTATTTCGTATGCGAGATGAACTTTTCTCTAAAATTACAGAGGAAGAAAATCTACATATTCGCACTCCACGTATTGGATACCCTTTCATTAAAGACAGGATCTCCCGTAAAAAGGTTCTGATTGTTTTTGATGATGTGAATAATGTAGATCAAATTGAAATGTTACTTGGAGGATGTGATTTGTTTGGTCCAGGAAGTAGAATTATCGTAACATCTAGAGATAAACAGGTCCTTAAGAAATATTCAGACAAAATATTTGAGGTTGGGGGACTGAATTACCAGGAAGCTCTTCATCTCTTTAGTTTGCATGCATTTAAGGATAATCAGCCCCCATACAATTATATGGAGCTGTCTGTGAGGGCAATAAATTACGCTAAAGGTAATCCATTAGCTCTTAAAGTCTTAGGTTCCTTTCTATTTGGCAGAACGAGAAAAGAATGGGGAAGTGCATTGAACAAGGTTGAAAAACTTCCTCAGAAAGAAGTTCATAGTGTGTTGAGAATAAGTTTTGATGCACTTGATAGTGAAGAGAAGAGTATATTTCTCGATATTGCATGTTTTTTTAAAGGGCAGAACATTGATTTTATAAAGAGAATACTAGATGGCTGTGGCTTCTCAGCTGATATAGGAATTAGTGTTCTTGTCGATAAGTGTCTCGTTACTATTTCTGGAAACAAGATAGGGATGCATGATTTGTTGCAGCATATGGCCCATGAAATTGTCAGCATGGAATCAGTGAAGGACCCAGGAAAACGCAGTAGATTGTGGCATTTTGATGATGTGTATGAAGTGTTGACCAGAAATCTGGTGAGAGTTTCATGCATAAGTTTCTCCCCTCTCCTTTTATGCATTTCATTAATTTATCTTACTGTTCATGATTTTCCTTTGCTGTGATGTTTCAGGGAACTAAAAACGTTGAAGGGATATTCGTAGACTTGGATAGTTCTGAAAAGATAATGAAGATGAGTTCCAGAGCGTTTGCGAGGATGTATAATCTTAGATTGCTCAAAGTTTATAATTCAGGATTCGGAAATAATAGTAAAGTGCTCCTTCCTCATGGCCTGGATTCTATTTCCAATGAGTTGAGGTATCTCCACTGGGATGGATACCCTTTGAGATCTTTGCCGTTCAATTTTATTCCACAGAACCTTGTTGAAATTAATATATCTTCAAGCAAGGTTGAACAACTTTGGCAAGGAAACCAGGTATTTCGACAACTACAAATGTACGAGCATACATTTATTTCTTTCACGTAAAAGTAATTATTAGAGATATAGATACTAATATGTTCGACGATCATTTCTGTCAGAATCTAGTGAATCTAAAAGAGGTCAACCTCAGCAATTGTAAGCATCTAACAGAAATCCCAGACCTCTCACAGGCTGCAAATCTCGAGAGTTTGAATCTTCAATCCTGTACAAGTTTGACAGAAGTTCCTCAATCTATCCGATATCTAGAAAAACTCTCTGATTTCAATCTGAGATCCTGTACAAGCCTTATAAGCCTGCCAAGTAGTATTAATTTGAAATCACTCAAGATTCTTAACCTCTCAGGCTGCTTAAATCTTAAGAATTATCCAGAGATCGCGGAGAATGTGCAGTACTTAAATTTAAATGAGACTTCAGTTCCAGAACTTCCCCGATCAATTGAGCATCTTGGTAGACTTGTTGCATTGAATTTGAGGGATTGTAAGCAACTTGGGAATCTTCCGGAGGATGTTTGTTCGTTGAAGTCTCTTGAAATTGCTGATCTGTCAGGCTGCTCAAATATCACCATGTTTCCAGCTTTTCCAGAGAAAGTCAGATATATTTACTTGAGTGGAACTGCAATAGAAGAAGTTCCGTCTTCAATCGATCGCCTTTCAAGACTCTTTTCTTTGGACCTAATGGGTTGCAAAAGGCTCAAGAATCTTCCATGTACTTTTTCTAGGTTGGCATCTCTTGAAAAACTCAGTCTCTCTGGGTGCTCAATCATCACTGAGTTTCCAGAGCTTCCAGTGAGTATTAAGGAGTTGTATTTGGATGGGACAGCAATACGAGAGATTCCTTCATCAGTTGAGCATTTGTCCAACCTTGTTGAATTGAGTCTGCAAAACTGTACAAGATTTGAGATTCTACCTGGTAGTATTTTTAACTTGGTTTCACTGAAAAAACTCAACCTCTTTGGATGCTCCCAATTCCAGACTTTCCCTTCTGTGGATAAATATGGATATTTGACTTACCTTTGTTTAGATGGAACAGCCATAAGAGCATTACCCTGGACAATCAAAGTTCTAGCAAGTGTTTCTCGCTTGGAAATAAAAAACTGCAGAAATCTGGAATGCAACTTGCTCCCTGAGGCTCAGAGTCTTCTGAATTTCAATGAGAGAGAGGTGAAAGTATATCAACTGCGTCAGCTATATCTAAACGATTGCAACTTACTTAGCTTGCCTGGGAGTCTTTCCTGCTTATCCTCACTAGAAGTACTGGATCTCAGTGGAAACAGTTTTACTCTGCTACCGACACTCTTAAAACTCCTTAAGCTGGAATCCCTTATTTTAAGGAATTGCTTTAGACTTATACATATTCCTACCCTTCCACCAAGACTAATGATTCTAGATGCACACAATTGTTCATCGGTGAGCGGTGTATCAGGCAGATATTCAACTGAGGTTGAGGGTAATATTTTTGAATTCCTATTTACTAACTGCTTTGGCTTCCATGACAAAACTGTATGCAAATGCAACGACATCATTGAATATTCTTTGAGGAAAATTAAGGTTTACGCCAAAAGATTGTATGCACAGGTATTTCTCCCTTCCCATCTTTTTCTCTCCCGCTTACCTTCTAATTTTTAATGTTTATCTTTCATGTTAAAATTGAGTCATGATTTTAATGAAACAGATGCCATTTGTACTGCCCGGGACATCTAGTGTTTGCTTCCCAGGAAGAAATGTTCCAGACTGGTTTGTCAATCAAACTCAGGGATTTTCATTAACAATTAAGCTGCCGACACAATGTGCTAGTAATCAGTTCCTGGGTTTTGTTTTGTGTGCTGTTGTTGACTTTGGATACTTATTCAAAAGCTCTGATGGCTTCCAAGTTAATTGTATATATCATATCAAGAACGAATATGGGGATAGTCATCATCTTCAAAGCTATTTTGGTGGTTGGTTTGACGGGGAGCATGTTCGAGAAGTCTCAAACGATATGTTGGTCTTGGGGTATGATCCATGTTTGGAATTTACAGAATCTTATTTGTTTGGAAAATGCAGTGAGGTAGTAATTGAATTCTACTCGGAAGATAGGAACAACAATCCTTTAAAGAGTTGCAATGTGATCAAGTGTGGGGTCTGTCTGCTATCTGCAGAAGATGATAATTCATGATTTCTTCATGCCACATTCCTAAGGTCAGCATCCTGCTTTTGTGACTGCGGTTAATGCTGAAGAAGCCGAAATGACTCTGAGTGATTCAAACCAATCAAATGAGACTGATATAGATGCATTGAGGAATTACATTGAAAATCATCACTCTTTATCCCAGCAAAAAACCTCATCTGCTGATCGCATCTTGCTTGGCTCAACAAAGATTCAGGTTAGTTTACACTTCTCCACGTTGGCTAAGTTGCTGATGATCTCTTTCTACAGAAGAAAGCTTCAAATTTTCTCTCCACAAATCCTTTCTGGCTTGGCATCTTTTATCCATTTAAAGCTTTGGAAATTGGAATTCCGAATGCAGTATCTATCTGAAACGACCCTAAATGATTCGAACCAATTTAGGAGGCACTGAAATAAATGCTTTGGGGAATTACATGGGAAATCAGCACTCTTTATCCCAGCAAAAAGCCTCTCCTGTCGTGCCTTGCATGTTTCAACAAAGATTCAGGTTAGTTTACGCTGCTCTACTTGCACTAAGCTGCTGATCTCTTTCTTCAGAAGCTGGCTTCAGATTCTGTCTCTACGTACATACGTTTTCTGCCCCCAACTCTGTTTCCCATGTGAGATTTTGCAAACCGGAATTCTGACTTGCAATGCATATATATATATGCTTTGCTGGTCATTTTGGTTCTTTCCTCTTCCTAGTTTGTTTCTCTTCATAATTTTAAGTTGTTCCCTGACTTCTAAAATGCTTTCCTTCCTCTCTAGCACTCTTGTTCTGCCTCATAAAATCAAGAGCGAGTTCTTTATTTTACTAGTTATTTTCGGTTTCTTAGCACCTATTTAAACGGTTTGTAAGTTATTTTCAAAACAGTTTTCAGATTATTGATATTCAGAACTTTTCAAAACAGAGTTTTTTCTATAGTTTAGAACTATAATTTTGGAGTTCGAGAAGCCCTAGTTTCTTATCGTACATGCTGCATCAGAAATTCTCTAGACCTCATGACTATCACCACCAACAGAACTAGTGACAAAGGCAGAAGAGTTTCCAATTCAGTTTTGCATATGGTTGGAGGATCCCTTCAAACAGTGTTGATAAAATAACCCACCAATCATTTTTTTTACAGTGAAAGGTGTATCTCTTGAGAATTTTTGGCAGTGCTGCTTATGTCAAAATACAAGAAGAGACGAGGACTAAGCTTGAAAATCAAAGTCAGAAATGCGTTCTGCTAGGGCGTGGAGGGACTTCTTGTGGTTACAAGGTTTGCAATCCTTTCACTAAAACGGTGGCGACGTCAAGAGATGTTCAGTTAGATGGAGAGCAACTATGGAAATGGAGCAATGAAGGATAGCAGCAGCAACGTTTTTAGAAGATGAATAAGAGCAGAATAATGAAGGCAGTGATCAGAATATGGCAGCAGTTCAGCCATCTCTAAATGCTTCTTCTAGTTCAGATTCAAGGAAGTCAGATCATTTACGATGTGTAAAAATCATTTATTGCTTGAAAATAAACTTCGTTAGGCTATATTTATACAAAATAAAGGGCTAAATTTATACCATATAAGTTAACTAGCGCCAAGAAACTAAGCCTAATGTGAAGTTGCCAAAACTGAATTGTGTAATAGTAGAAACAAAAGAAATTTCTTTAGTTGTTAAGGAGATGTAGTGGATTGCTAGATCTGTGGGGCAGATGTTTTTTTTTTTTTAAGTTGAAAAAACAAAATATAAAGGCGCTAGTAACATATTTTTTTAATTTATTTTATAGAAAAAAATAATCATAAACTTAAAATTTAATAATACAGAACAACATTATTATTTATTTTAATATTAATTAGATAATATTTTTTAATATCAAAATAATATTATATTAAATCGACTCGAACCAATTTTAATTAATTTATAAAACTCGTGGCTTAAGTTAACCCTAATTGTCTTATAAAATCTACATTAAAATATAAATTACAAGGTCTAGGTTGATAAAAATATGAATTATGAGGTATAGGTTGAACTTGAGACTTTGAGTTATTGGGCTTTATCCTGTTTGGGATTGTAATAGCAGTTATAATTCAAAATGTTTTTTACTTATAAATGTATTAAAATGATATTTTTTTTTTATTTTTTTAAAATTATTTTTGAGATTAACCAATCAAAACAATCTGAAAATATAAAAATAATAATTTTTAATAAATGTTTTTTGAAATTTAAGAAAATGCGATTCAATCGTGTTAATTTCCAAATAAACTCTAAATCCAAAGAACACACACCAAATTTCTATGACAATTTATTTTCAAAATTAGTTGCAGAAGGATTAGGAATCTTTCTTAGTTTCTGTGACTGCTAATGGGAAATTTCCCATTAAAATGTATTCTTGGATGCAGACGCAAGTTATATAATTTATTTTTATTCTTGCCTTTTTTATTTCTAGATTACTTCTTTTATATGCAGTAAAAACAAGCAAAATAATCCAATTTAATTTCACCTCTCTTGTAGACACAGTACAAGGTTACATGGCATACATAAAACAACAAACACTCCTCCCTCTTGCAGCCATAACATATAACATCGCCTATATAAAACAACAATTATTTTATTTCCTTCACTTCTGTTGGTTAAGTGTTTCAAATAATTTTGTAAAAACTATATTATTAAAACAAATTCCCCTACGCTAGGGAGAGGCCCAAGCATATAGGGTTCCCACTCTAGCCTAACACCTTTACTTTAGGTTATCCAATTCAAGCAACAAGTAGAAAATCCCATGCAATTCAAATCCAAGCCAAGTTAAATCCCAGGCAACAAAATCCAGAAAATTCCAAGCCAAGGAAATTTAAGCCATTCAAACTCATTGCTTCACACTAGTTCATTCTATTGTTTTTCTTATACATTATTTTATTCTCTTATATTTATTAACTTAAAAATTATAGAATTTTCTAGCCAGCACAGAGGACTGCAGTAGAATCATGTTTTCAAACAGTAAATTAGCGAAGAACAAAATGTTGTGACAAAAGAAAAGAGCCCAAAAGACTTACCTGATTTTGATGTTTAAACAAATAAAAAAACCTTCATAAATGATGAACTTGAAAGAGATGAAGAAATTACACGAGCGCTTCTGAGAGGATTTAGGAGTCAGAAATTAAACGGAAGATGGATCGTGGAACTCGCAGCAATATCTCGGGATGGAACTCGCAGGTCATTAGGTGAAAAGTAACTCTCAGAGATATTTGTCCTAGGATAATTGCTGAACACTAGAAATGAATAGTTCTTTCTGTTCTGCTTGAATCACCTCTAACTTGATCTACGTTGTAACTTGGGAAAAATTGTGTGCTCTGCACATGTAAAACCTGTGCTTGCATGTAAACTACGTCATCCAGTTTTCTGTAGTTTTCAAGAAGATGGAAATTTTCTTTCAACCTTTTTTTTTTATAGCATGGGCCGGGAAAAGGAGGGATAGTATTCAAAGAAAACAGGCCCAAAGAAGGAAGCCTTAATTGGGTCATAAAGACATGTCTAGTCCTAAATTTGGTCTGCTTACGCTACATCGATTCCTAGTCTCTCTCTCTCTGCCTTCTCTGCTTTGGTGAAGTTTGGTGATAGCAGGTTACTCTCCCCTCTCAAGTTAAATTAATACAAAAAGCTTTCCATTTTGGAATCTTGTGCTGTTGAGAATTTTGACTCTGATAATCTCTCCTTGTTTTTGACTCGTAACCAATCTTCTGTTCTGTGTGTTCTTGGATCCTTGCGTTCTTGGTTCTTGTTAATTTGAGTGTTATTTTCTATTGAACTCTATTTATTTGGATATTCTGCATAGTATTGTTGCTTTTGATTTTCCAATAGCCAACCATTCACTTGAATTGCAAACCTCATGTGCTGCTTACTAAACATAGTTTAGAATCTTGGTGGATTGTGACCATGCAATTATGAAGACATTGGTGACCTGCACAGTTTTTGTGCCATTAAAATTCTGAACATTGCGTTCTTGAATTCATTGTCGAATGGCTGGCAAATGGGTATAGATATTTTGTTACAATGTATTGTAAAATGAATGGAGTGTCTGGATTGAGGAGGTATTCCGTCCTTGAATTGAAATTACGCAAGGTACTGAATTTAATAGACGACATTTTTGTTATCAGAGCTTTGGTTTTGGATCCATCATTCAATTTCCTATCATTTTATGGGAGGACAATCAGAGTGTATGTATAATCTGATACAATTTCAAAAGTGTAGAGAGCAAAAGTCCTAAACTTTAAAGTTGCTTGTTGTCATCTTTTTTTATTTCCTAGGAAAAGGGGAAATAGAATAGATTGATTTATTGGTTAAGTGCATCTTGGATGAGGAAATCTATGATAAGTCAACGTACTAGTTGGAGTTGTGAGTTGTCTTGGATTAGTATTGTAGGTTGAGTGTAACATGAATTTGCACTGAGATGATATTGGGAAAATGAAGATTCATTTGTGCTTTTGGTTATGGGAGAAAGATGCCACATTCTAAGGCTGCCTCTATGGAATCCAATTCTGTTCCTAAGGTTATTGATGGGGTTGTTGAGAGTCTGGTTAATAGAGATAGAGCAGTGTGCCAATGCTGGTGGAAAATCTAAGCGGGTGACAAAGCTGGAGGTACCACCATTACACACTTCTTGATGCAGAGATCAGATTATCAGTTAGAAAGCCTGCGACCTCAAAAGGGAGTGGAGTTTGTGGGATGGTTATACAGGAATAAGACTGCCCAAATAGTAACACCAGGTTTCCTGAGTTTGCTTATTTTATTCTCACCTGGTGGTTGATGCTGAAATAGGAATGGCAGCAGCACCTTTGAGAAGTCCTTGAGACTAAGCCTGACAGCTTTCAAGGTGAGCTAATCACGTGGATCATTAGGTTGGAGAAAGCACTTGATGTTAGGAATTTTACTTAAGAGCTAATTCTCCTATTATACATAATACTCGAAGTTGACCATCAGTTGAAGATGAGGACCAGAAGGAAGCAGAAGAAAGCGGAATTGACAGCATTACTAGATGCTAGAGTGGTTACTTTTCTTTTAAGCTTGATCTCTTCTTCATTGGGTGGTGCTTATTGGGGAGCTATCAGAAATCAGGATTCAAGCTCTCGCTTTACCAATGAGCTGACAGTAAATGGATGTTGGGCTTGGCTACTGCCAAAAAGATCTGATGAAGATGAATATTTCACATGGATGAGTGGGCATCTGTATTTTGTGTGTTTTCTGTCACATGACCTGATAGCTAATTTGCAGCTTCCTTGAAAGGGAGATCTCTTGAAATTCTGTATTGATTAGGAGTGAAAGGACTGGGTATGACTAGATTGCAACTCAAATCTCTTTTGTTGCGGAGGATTTAGTCAGTTTGAGACCCAGTGCTTGGATTTAGCTAAGTTTGCTCCTTGTGTCGCTGATGAGATCTGCTTGCTTGGAAAGTTGATAATAGTTTGAAATCACAATATCAAGAAATTGAATCTCGGTTTTAAAGCTGAGAATATGAGCAGAGATGTAAAATTTAACATGGATCATGGGGAGATGCCTGGAAGTGCCAGAATATTCGATCTTAAGAAAAGCAGTTAAAGCATAAAAATCTCTGGAATGAAGGCAAGTGACCAATGATTCTAACGGCATGTTTCTGACGCATAACCTGATAAGAATATTAATCCTTTCCAAAATTTGGGAAAGTTTCACGAGGTGCAAACATCTTATAGATTGTAGTTCATTTTAAGTGTTGAATGTCAAGCTCGCCATATAAGAGATGTTCCATTTTGAATGAGTAACAGCCAAACTGGTTGAGATGATAGAGGCTGAAAATATGTGAGAACCATTTTAGTCACACAATAGGATACATAGGAATTGAGTTCTTCTCAATGAGTTTGCATGAGTTCTTTTCTGATCCAGGTGTTCCCCAGTCCTTAAATTCCCAGATTTACTTCAAATGTTGCATGGAAATGACTCCAGAATCTCAGCATTATATTATTTGTTTGTCGTGAATCTTTTAGAGAGGTTCAGTATTGGATTTGAAATCAGGACATGCTAATAGAAGTTTAAGGTACTGGTGATCATAATCCATACTTCAGTAGGTATATTTAGCAG
>Ga0307515_10011152_pt1 | contig 17087 bp, 13 predicted proteins | sample 17_EM_MG_FD_194513 | JGI IMG/M metagenome (GOLD analysis project Ga0307515, IMG submission 194513) | Populus trichocarpa ectomycorrhiza microbial communities from riparian zone in the Pacific Northwest, United States - 17_EM | ecosystem: Host-associated > Plants > Roots > Unclassified | place...
GGGGAGCCTCATGTGTGACACCGCCCGCAATTTGGCGCATCGAACCCACCAGGCAGCGAGCTGCGTTCACGCGACCCGATCAGGGCTCGTTGCTGGTCTCGCGCTCCGGCCGGTCCACCGTCCACTGGATCGCGAACCGCATCAGCTCGATCCCCGAGCGCAGGTTCATCTTCTCCTTGAGCCGCGCCCGGTACGACTCGACCGTCTTCACGCTGATGTGCAGCAGCTCGGCGATCGCGCGGGTCCCCATGCCGCGGCCGATCAGCTCGAGCACGTGGAGCTCGCGGTTGCTGAGCACGTCGAGCGGCGAGCCATCGCGCGGCGCGCCGTTGGCGACCCACAGCCGGAGCATGTGCAGCGACACCGCGTCGCTCACGAACACGCTGCCGGCGGCCACCGTCCGGATCGCGCGGACGATCACCTCGGTCGCCTCGTGCTTCATCACGTAGCCCGCCGCGCCGGCGCGGAGCGAGCGCTCGGCGTAGAGCTGCTCGTCGTGCATCGACACCACCAGGACGGCGACCCGCGGCAGACGCTGCTTGATCTCGCGGATCAGATCGAGGCCGCTGGTCGCGCCGAGCGAGACGTCCACGATCACCACGCCGGGCGCGGCCGCCGGCAGCGCCTCGAGCGCGGACGCCGCATCCTCGGCCTGACCGCAGACCTCGAGGCCGGGCTCACCCGACAGCAGCTGGGCGAAGCCGTGCCGGACGATCGGGTGATCGTCGACCAGGAACACGCGGATCATGGGCCGGCCTCCGCGGTCGCGAGCTCGCGCAGCGCCACGCGACAGGTCACGACGGTCCCGCGGCTGGGCCCCGCGGCGATCTCCAGCGAGCCGCCCAGCAGCCGGGCGCGATGCGCCATGAGCTGGAGCCCCAGGCCGGTCCGCGGCCGCGGATCGATCCCGACGCCGTCGTCGCGCACCACGAGCGTGAGCTCGCCCGCGTCGCACGCCAGCTCGATCTCGATCAGCGTGGCGTGCGCGTGCTTGGCCGCGTTGACCACCGCCTCGCGCGCGATCCGGTGCAGGTGGGCCCGGCTCGCCGCCGGCGGCTCGAACCCGGCGCGATCGCGGAGCCGGCACTCGACGCCGAACACCCGCTCGATGTGGACCGCGAGCTCGCCGAGCGCGGCGGCGAGGCCGGCGGCCTCGAGCGCGGGCGAGTGCAGGCTGCGCACGACGTCGCGGGTGTGATCGACCGCGTCGGTGATCAGCTTGCCGACCTCGTCGAGCCGCGCCGCGGCCGGGCCGTCGTCGAGCTGCCGGCGCAGCGTGCGGAGCAGGAACGACGCGCCGATCAGCTGCTGGCCGATCCCGTCGTGGAGGTCCTGCGCGAGCCGCGCCTGCTCGCGATCGGCGACCTGCAACAGCTGGCGCTGGGTCAGATCGCGCTCGGCGAGGTGCAGCCGCAGCCCGCGCACCGCGGGCCGGAACACGAACAGGCCCTCGAGCGCGAGCACGAGCAGCGCCAGCCCGAGCAGCACGAACTCGAGCCGGCGCAGGCCCACGACCCGCTGCCGCGCCTCGCGCTCGTACTCGGCCACGATGCGGTCCATGCCGGCGAGGAACACCTCCTGGTGGGTGCACGCGGCGCGGGCGTGATCGGCCGCGGCCTCCTCGCCGGACGCGACCAGCGCGGCGCGCGCCGCGGCCAGCATCGCGCGGTGGTCGGCGTCGATCTGCGCGAACAGCCCGCGAACCACGAGCGAGTTGCCGGCGACGAGGCCGGTCTCGGGCCGCCCGGCGCGCAGCGCCGCCTGGTTGCGCTCCCAGTCGTCGGCGGTGCGCGCCAGCTCGCCGGGAGCGGCGAGTGCGGCGGCGAGGTCACGGGCGAGCAACAGCGTGCACAGTCGCTGGCCCAGCATGCGCTGGCGACCGGCCAGGTTGATGACGCGCGCGTCGCCTTCCTGTCGCGCGAGCAGCTGGTGGATGACGGTCTGACCCGCGATCAGGAGCCCGGCCACGACCAGCAGCGCTCCCACATAACGGACCGTGAGTACGCGTGCGCGCATCGAGAGACGCTATGTAGCGTATGCGATCATGCGTCCCGCTGACAGCGCTGTAGTGCATTCCCCGGCGCGATCATCAGGCTCCAGCTGCTTGTTGCTTCGTCACGCAATCGGCAGGTTGTAGTACGACGCGACTCACGCAATCGCGACCTACACAGACCTGAAGGAGCCCACTCTTGACCGCCAGCGAAGCCGTTCCCCCTCGCGCGCTTGCTTCGAAGCCTGCCGCAATACGCGGCGAGGCGATCGAGCATCAGCTTGCCGCGCTGCGCGAGCTCCAACGCGGCCACGTGTTCTGGAATTGCCGGTTGCTCACCGGATTCGCGCAGGGCGCGTTCTCGCGTGACGACCTGCGTTATGTGTTCTCCCAATACCACCTCTATACATCCAGCTTCACGCGGTTCATCGCGGCGGTGATGGCCAACTGCGAGAGTGACCTGTTTCGCGCCACGCTGTCTCAGAACCTGTGGGAGGAGGGCGGGGGCTGCGAGCCCGAGCGGCGCCACGCCCAGCTGTTCCGCAACTTCCTGCGGCGCTCGCTCGGCGTCGACCTCGACTGGACCGAGTATGCGCCGTTCACCCAGCTGTTCGTGCGGGAGTACCTCGAGCAGGCGTTCCGGCTCGAGCCGATGGCGGCGGCCGCGTTCCTCGCGATCGGCACCGAGGGCATCGTGTCGCGGATGTACGAGATCATGCGGACCGGGCTGCGCCGCGCCGGCATCCCGGACGACGAGCTCGAGTTCTTCGCGATCCACATCGCGTGCGACGACGATCACGCGATCACGCTCGAGAACCTGATGGTGTCGTACGCCCACCGCCCGGGCTGGTTCGAGGCCTGCGCGGCCGGGCTGGGCTGTGCGCTCGACCTGCGCACCCGGTTCTTCGACGGCCTGTTCGATGCATTGCAGAGCTCGCGGCTCGAGCCGATGCTGCGACGCATGCAGGGCCGCGAGTCGCTGGCGCGCGGCCTCGACGATGCGGCGGTGTGTCACCGCCCCGGGAGCGAGGCCGTCGCGATGTATGCCAACCAGGTCGAGCGGCTCAACATCCAGTTCACGGTCGAGCGCCTGCCGCTCGCCGCCGAGGTGCTCGATCCGCGGATGGTCCGCATCCCCGCCGGCAAGTTCAACGAGAAGCACAAGCACGCGCACGAGACCCTGATCCACATCCTCGAGGGCGCGGGCCAGGTGGTGATCGACGACCGCGCCCTGCCGGTGCGCGTCGGCGACACCGTGCTGGTGCCGCGCTGGGCGATGCACCAGACCCAGAACCTCGGGGCCACCGAGATGCGGTTCCTCGCGGTCACCGACTTCCGGCTGAGCGACCGGGCCTACCTCGGTGATGCGACCGATTACCGCATGCACGCCGACATCGACGCTCGGCGCCGGACGCAGCCCGGCTAGCTCGCCTTGTCGACGCCGTACTTGCGCAGGTAGGCGCGCACGTGGTGGCGCTCCATGCCGCTCTGCCGGGCCATCTCGCTGACGTTGCCCTTGGCGCGGCGGCTCAGCTCGGTGAAGTAGTTGCGCTCGAACATCTCGATCGCCTGGCGCTTGGCGTCGGAGAATGCGGTCGCGGGCTGGGTCGACTGGGTGGACTGCTGCTCGTCGCGGGCCAGCAGCAGCACGTCGTCGATCGCCTCGGGCGTGTGGGCCAGGGTCGCGGCCACCGAGACCACGTTGACCAGCTCGCGGACGTTGCCCGGCCAGTCGTGCGACGCCATGCGGCGATCGATCCAGTCGTGGACGATCCGCGAGGCCCACGCCTGGTGAACGCGTGTACAGATGTCCTCGATCAGCATCGGCAGGTCGGTCAGCCGCTCGCGCAGCGGCGGCAGCTCGATCCGGACCTGCGCGATCCGGAAGAACAGGTCGGAGCGGAACCGCCCGGCGTTCATCTCCGTGCTCAGGTCGCGCCGGGTCGCCGCGATGATCCGGACGTCGATGCTGTCGAACGCGGTGCCGCCGATCCGCTTGACCTGGCGCTCGGACAGGGCGCGCAGCAGCTTGGGCTGGAGATCGATCGGGAGCTCGCCGAGCTCGTCGAGGAACAGCGTGCCGCCGTGGGCCTCGGCCAGCGCGCCCAGCCGGCGCTCGCTCGCCCCGGTGAACGCGCCCTTCTCGTGGCCGAACAGGATGCTCTCGGCCAGGGTCTGCGGGATCGAGCCGCAGTCGACCACGACGAACGGCCCGGCCTTGCGGCTGCTCGCGTCGTGGATCGCGCGCGCCACGCCCTCCTTGCCGGTGCCGGTCTCGCCGAGCACCAGCACGCTGAGCGGCGTGGCGGCGACCTTCTCGAGCACCGAGAACACCCGGCGCATCTTGGGCGACGCCCCGACGATCGAGCCGAACCGATCGGCGTAGCCGAGCTCGACCCGCTGCTTGTTGCCCGACGGCGTGATCACCAGCCGGGTGCCGCCGACGGTGAGCTCGGCGTTGGTCGTGATCACCGCGTCGCGGATCCGCACGCCCGAGCAGAACGTCCCGTTGAGGCTGCCGAGGTCGCGGACCGCGATGCCCTCGGTGATCGCGCGCAGCTCGCAGTGCACGCCGCTGACCTCGCTGTCGTCGAGCACGACCGCGGCGCCTTCGTTTCTCCCGACGACGATCGGCTCGACGTCGATCGGATAGGTTGCACCGTCCGGGGCGGTCAGCGTGCCGCCGCGGATGAACCAGTGCATGACTTTGGCACGTGTCTCCATGATGCGTGGAGGCGTCAGTCTCGCACGAACACAGGTGGTGTCCAGCGCCGCGGCCACGGCTCACGCGCTGGTCCGCGCGATGGCGAGGTGATCAAACGGAGCTTCCGCCCTTGCCACCGGGTTTCGGGACCTCCTTCGGCACCTCTTTCGGGACCTCGGTGGGGGCCTTCGGGGGCGAGGTGGGAGCTGCATTCGCCGGAGCCGCTGGCGTGGCCGGCGTCAGCTCCGGCCCGCTGCTCGGCATGGGAGGCGTCGGCGGCTCGTGGCCGGGCTCGACCGACGGCGTCACCGCCGCGGTCGGGTCGTGCTCGCGCAGCAGCTCGACTGCGAGCCAGCCCAGCGCGGCGATCGCGATGATCGCGCTGGCGATCAGCCAGCGCCGCCGCAGCTGGAGCCACTTCGGCGGCGACAGCCAGGTCGGCGGCGACAGCCAGGTCGGCCGCCACCCCGGCGACGATGCCGCCGCCGGCGGCTGCGGCCAGACCACGGTGGTCGGCAGGTCCTCGCTCGAGAACGGGTTGGAGGCGTCGCGTTCGCTCAGCACCGGGACGCTGACGTCGCCATCGAGCGTCGCGACCAGGTGCTCGCCGAGCGTCTGCCCGGCCGACCGGGCCGCGTGCCACGACGAGACCTCATCGCGAAACGTCGCCGACATCAGCGCGCTGAGCGCGGCCGGCCGCAGGTCGAGCCGGCGCTGCTTGGCGAACGCGCTGAGCGCCTCGCCGAGCTCGCCCGCGGACGCCCAGCGGTCCTCGCGCTTGCGGGCCAGCGTCTTCATCACGATCTGCTCGAGCTCGCGCGGGTACCCCGAGGTCACCGTCGACGGCAGCGGCGCGTCGCTCTCGACCACCGCCTTGAGCGACTCGAGCTCGGACTTGCGGCGGTACAGCCACTGCCCGGTCGTCATCTCCCACAGCAGGATCCCGATGCAGAACACGTCGCTCCGGCGATCCAGCGCCTCGCCCAGGGCCTGCTCGGGCGACATATAAGCGACCTTGCCCTTGAGGATCCCGGTCCGGGTCCGCGAGATCTGGATGCTGGTCTTGGCGATCCCGAAGTCGACGAGCTTGACCCGCCCGCCGTAGGTCAGCAGCACGTTGTGGGGCGAAACGTCGCGATGCACGATGCCGAGCAGCTCGCCGCTGGCGTCGGTGCGCTCGTGCGTGTAATCGAGCCCACGGCACACCGCGCGCGTGATCGCGAGGGCGTTGGCCAGGCGCATCGGGACGTGCTGCCGCGCCATCTCGCTGAGCACGTGGCGCAGGTCGTGGCCGTGCAGGTACTCCATCGCGATGTAGTACTGGCCGTCGTCCTCGCCGCTCTCGTAGACCTCGACGACGTTGGGGTGGCGCAGCGTGGTGGCGATCCGCGCCTCGTCCACGAACATCTTGACGTACTCGCGGTCGGCCGCGAGCTGGCGATGCATGCGCTTGAGCACCACGAGGCGCTCCGGCCTGGCCGGTTCGCGCACGCGAGCGAGCAGAATCTCTGCCATCCCCCCCATCGCGAGCGAACGCAGAATCACGAACTTGTTCGAACAAGCCGTCTCTTCCCGAGCGGCCAACATCTGGCACACGTTAGCAGGTCGCCGCGCGAGCGATCAACGTTCGGTTGGTCCGACGAGACGATGCCGTGGACGATCACCCCCCGCGAACCCGCCCGGCCGCCGCGCTCCCGTCGACGCTGGCGGGCCGTCCCGAGCGTGTGAGTATCTGCGCACAGAACCGTGTTCGGTTCCGGCCGCGATCGCGGCCCCGCGTCCGCGCAGCGACTGACATTAACAGCGTCGGCAGATGCAGCATAATAATGCAGTCAGGACGGAGCATGAGATCGACGAGAGATCTCGGTGCCGCCTGATGATGCACTGCGCGATGTCGCACGGCTCGGCGCGCTTCGCCTTGGACGCCGTTCACCCGGAGCGGAAAGCTGCTGCCGGCTTGTGCGATCCGCGCCGATCAACGCGGCCGATGCCCCGGCGGTCGCCGGCCGAGCGAGTGGCAGGCTGTAGGCGGCCGGCGCGGCGTGTCTCCGAGCTCGCGACGACCTCGACGATCTCGACGACCTGACGCGGTCTCCGACGACAACCCGCCGGGCGGGCCGACCCCGAACGCGCGATACCACCACCGCGGCAGAATTTGCGCAAGGCCACGGGCGGCGCGAATCCTCCAGTGAGGGTGTTATCTCGAGAATCCATTTCAGTGTACATGGACCCGTTATTGTCATTGGCAATGAGCGGTGCCCGAGGATGCCGCCTCGGGCGCTTGCCTCGCGGCCGCGGCGAAGGTATGCGCACATCCGGCACAGCACGGGGCGTCGCAGGTCGCCGATGACGCGGGCCCGTTCGCCTGGGCCGATGTGGGCCCGTCGAGCCAACTCGGCGCGCCCCCGGCTTGTAAGCTGCGTTGCGGTCGGGCTTGGCGGAAGGTCGGGGGCGCAGCGCAGCGCCGGGCCGCAGGCGATGTGCGTCGCGAGCCTATAGATCCCACCGACGAAGAGACATCATCGCACCCGAGATTGTGATTACAAACCACTACGATATTTGCTACTCATTGCGCTACGCATGGGCGTGATGGACTCTCGTAGCTCGTTCAACGCGCTGCTCCCCGAGCAGTTCGGCAGGTACTCGTTGCTGGGTCACCTCGCGACCGGCGGCATGGCCGAAGTCTGGCTTGCGCGGCAGCTCGGGATGCAGGGCTTCGAGAAGATCGTCGTCATCAAGCGCGCGCGGCCCGAGCTCACCGACGCCGAGACCACCGAGCTGTTCCTCGACGAAGCCCGCCTGGTCGCCACGCTCGAGCACCCGAACATCGCCCAGGTCTACGAGATCGGCGCGGTCAACGGATCGTACTTCTTCGTCATGGAGTACGTCGACGGCGCGGACCTGCGCCGGCTGATCGAGTCCGCGATCGCCAAGCGCCACCCGATCACGCTCGCCGACGCGCTCTACGTCATCACCCACGTCTGCACCGCGCTGCACTACGCGCACGAGAAGCACGACCTCGAGGGCCGCCCGATGCGGCTGATCCACCGCGACGTGTCGCCGTCGAACGTGCTGATCAGTCACGACGGCTCGATCAAGGTCTGCGACTTCGGCATCGCCAAGGCGCGCAACCGCAAGACCGGGGACACCCAGAGCGGCGTGCTCAAGGGCAAGTTCTCGTACATGTCGCCCGAGCAGTGCCAGACCAAGCCGATCGATCGGCGCAGCGACGTGTTCTCGATCGGCATCCTGCTCTACGAGCTCAGCACGCTGACCAAGCTGTTCCGCGGCACCAGCGACTTCGCGCTGCTCCAGCAGATCGTCGAGAAGCCGATCCCGCCGCCGTCGCTGCGCGTCCCGACCTATCCCCGCGAGCTCGAGAAGATCGTGATGCGGGCGCTCGCCAAGTCGCCCGAGGACCGCTACCCCACGGCGCAGGCGCTGCAGCTCGACCTCGAGGAGTTCGCGCGCGAGCACAAGCTCGCGATGTCCTCGATCCGGATCGCCAAGCTGATGGGCGCGCTGTTCGAGAAGCGCAACGACGCGTGGATCCGCGCCCAGCGCGCGCACAGCGACCACTTCATCGAGGTGTCGTCGACCGGGCAGGACCTCCCGAGCAACGCGCCCGGGTTCCTCGCCGTCGGTTCGGCCGACGGCCCGCCCGAGCGGACGCCGCTGCCCATCGAGCACCGCACGCCGCTGCCGGGGGAGCAGCGGACCAACACCAGCGGCCTGACGCCGGCCTCGGAGCGTCCGCTCGTGCGCCGGTCGCACGGGCTGTGGTTGATCGGCGCCGTCATGGCGGCCGCGGTCGCGGTCGTCGTCACGGTCGCCGACCGCGCCATGGCCAGCTCCGGCGAGCGCACCGTGGCCAGCGCGCTGACCGCCGACGTCGAGAAGCTGTCGTCGGTGTTCGACGCCTCGGCGCGCTCAGCCCACCTCCGCGCCGACGGGATCGCGACCACGCCGATGCTGCGCGCCGCGATCGAGACCGACGCGGCGACGCTGAGCGACCTCGCCAACACCGAGATGGTGTTCACCGCCGACCACGGCGAGGTCCTCGAGGTCTTCCAGTTCCGCGGCGACCGCGCGACCTCGCTGCTCAGGATCCCCAAGACCGCGCTGTCGGTGCAGCCCCTCAAGGGGCGCACCACGCAGTTCCGCAGCGACGGCAAGAACGTGACGATGGCCGCGAGCGCACCGATCTCGGGCGCCAACAACCGCGCCGGCATCGCCGGCGGCCTGGTGATCTCCACCCCGGTCGATCTGACATCGATCCGGCGCGCGTTGGGCGAGCACGCCACCCGCGCCTTGCTCACCGGCCTGGGCGGCGAGCTCACGCTGGTCGGCCCCGGCGACGCGTCGGGGACTCCGATCAAGCTGGCTGTACCTTCAAGCGGAGACTGGAACGCGGTTGGTGTGACCGTGGTTGCCACTCCGAAACCTGCCACGGGCCTGATCTGGGCCGGGCAGGCTCGCGCGATGTCCGGCGGGCTCGCGGTGCTGTTGCTGGCGGGTTTCGTCGTTAGCCTCGTACGTCGTCCGCGATCGTAACCCTGGACAAGGAGACCTCGTGACGCTCAGACCCGCATGGCTCTGCCTGGCGCTCGCCGCCTGTGGCTCGAGCAAGCCCGCTCCCGCGACGCCCCCACCGGCCGTCGCCGAAGCCACACCCGCGCCGCCTTCGTCCGCGCCGACTCCGCCCGAACCAGCGCCACCTCCAGCGGCCCCCGCCCCGGACAAGACGCTGTTCGAGCGCCTGGGCGGCACCCCGGCGGTCACCGCCGTCGTCGAGGAGTTTGTCGCCCGCACCACCACCGATCCGCGGATCAAGTACCGGTTCTTCAACACCGACGCGACCCAGCTCAAGCGGCTGCTGGTCGAGTTCGTGGCCTCGGCGAGCGGCGGCGGCGTCACGTACACCGGCCGCGACATGGCGACCTCGCACGCCGGCATGGACCTGGTCGACGACGAGTTCACCGCGCTGGTCGAGGACCTGGTCGCCGCGCTCGACAAGTTCCACGTCCCGGACCGCGAGAAGGGCGAGCTGCTCGGCGCGCTCGGCCCGCTCAAGCCGCAGATCGTCGTCCCGGCGAGCAAGCTGAGGCCGATCCCGGCCGCGATGCTCGAGAAGGCGACCGCGGTCATCCCCAAGCTCAAGGACAAGGAGGCGGCCGACCTCATCGGCGCCGCGGTCATGGCCGGCAAGCGGGGGCAGCGGTCGTACGCCGAGCAGCTGTTCAGCCGCGCCGAGATGATCGTCGGCCCGGCCGCCGTGGCCAGCGCCTCCGAGGCGTTCCGCGAGGGCGGGCCGCCGCGGATCCACACCGCGCTCAAGCCGATGAAGGACAGCGCGCCGCAGCCCACCGCCAGCGTCGGCAAGTCCGAGGAGGACGCCCCCGGCAAGAAGGCGGAGACCGGCATGCTGCACGGCACGATCCTGCTCGAGGGCAAGGCGCCCAGCGGCCTGGGGCTGGTGATGCTGTGGCCCAAGACCGGCAAGGCGGTCAAGCGGCCCGCGAAGTTCCGCGTGATCGAGCAGCGCAACAAGACGTTCGCGCCGCACCTGATCGCGGTCCCGGTCGGCTCGACCGTCGCGTTCCCGAACTTCGATTCGATCTATCACAACGTGTTCTCGCTATCGCAGCCGCAGCGCTTCGACCTCGGGCTGTACAAGAGCGGCGACATGCGCCAGGTGGTGTTCAACAAGCCGGGCATCATCCGGCTCGGCTGTAACATCCACGCGAACATGTCGGCGTACCTGGTCGTGGTCGATGCGCCGCACTACGTGGTGGCCGAGCAGGACGGCGGGTTCTCGTTCCGCAGCCTGCGCCCCGGCAAGTACAAGGTGCAGGCGTGGAGCGAGCAGAGCGCCGAGCCGATGACCACCGAGGTCACGATCAAGGCGGGCGACAACCAGACGACGCTCGATCTCAAGGGTGGCGCGCCGCAGGGTCCGAGCGAGGACAAGTTCGGCGGCACCCGCGCGCCGTAGCTGCGCGCGCCCGCTGACCACCGAACGAACCCGGCCGCGCCAGCAAGCCCCGGGGCTGCTGGCGCGGCCATCCGTGTACGGCGCGCGGTGTACGGACGCTGTGTACCGTATGCGAACCAGGCGCATGTCGTACCGGAGCGCGTAGTCTCCTACCGGGAGATCGCCTGGACGCTCGAAGGTGCACCCCTGGATCTCGGTGTGTGCAGCCTATTCCCTGGATGATCTCTAGTAGTATCAGTCGGTTGTATTCGACGACGGCTGGCGCCGATCGTGCAAAGTGCGGCGGGTATGAAGGCGCTCCGGTCGGTACTGCTGATTGGCTTTCTCGGAAACCTCGGTGGTTGTGCGGTCGAGGTCGGGGACGCGGCGGACGGCGGGGACTCCGAGGACGCGGCCGAGTCGGCCGAGCTCGACGAGGTGGTCGCCCGGCACTGCGACGACCACAACCGGCTGCCCAACAACGTGCCGATCGCGGACGCCACGGGCGTGTTCACGTCGTTCAGCTCGCAGGGCTCGATCGACCTCAACAACGAGTTCTTCCAGGACCTGGGGACCAACGGCCGGCGCTGCGTCAGCTGCCACGTGCCGACGGTGGGCTGGACCGTGACGCCCAAGCAGCTCCAGACGGTGTTCAAGTTCACCGACGGCGGCAAGTTCGACGACGGCCTGGGGCTCTCCGCGGTGTTCCGCACGGTGGACGGCTCGAACTCGCCCCGGGCGGACGTCTCGACGCTGGCCAAGCGCCGCCAGGCCTACAGCATGCTGCTCAACCGCGGCGTGATCCGGATCGGCCTGCCGATCCCGGCCAACGCGGAGTTCGAGCTGGTGGCGGTGGACGACCCGTACAAGTTCGCGAGCGCGGCCGAGCTGTCGCTGTTCCGCCGCCCGCTGCCGACCGCGAACCTCAAGTTCGACAGCACGGTGATGTGGGACGGCCGCGAGATCGTCCCCGGCCAGACCATCGCGCAGGACCTGGCGACCCAGTCGAGCGATGCGACGATGCTGCACGCGCAGGGCAAGGCGCTGACCCAGAAGCAGCGCGAGTCGATCGTCGCCTTCGAGCTCGCGCTGGCGTCGGCGCAGATCTTCGACCGCAACGCGGGCAACCTGCACGACGACGGCGCCAAGGGTGGACCGGAGGAGATCCTCAAGCAGGAGTTCTACATCGGCATCAACGACAACTTCGGCGACAGCAAGACCCACGCGGCGTTCACCCCGATCGTGTTCAACCTGTTCGACAAGTGGACCAACATCAAGGGCTCGGACCGCCGCGGCGACGACCGGAACGGCTACGGCCACCACGGTCACGACGATCACGACAACGACCACCACAATGGCGTCAGCAAGCTCGACGAGGCCCGCCGCTCGGTGGCCCGCGGCCAGGCGATCTTCAACACCCGCGCGATCGCGATCTCGGGCGTGTCGGGCATCAACGACGAGGCGGCGTTCGGCAAGCCGGCGGTGCTACTGGGGACCTGCACCACCTGCCACGACACGCCCAACGGCGGTAACCACTCGGTGGTGGCGCCGCTCAACATCGGCCTGGTCGACGCGTCGCGCCGCACCAAGGACATGCCGCTCTACACGCTGCGCAACAAGACCACGGGCGAGACCGTCAAGGTGACCGACCCGGGCCGCGCGCTGATCGACGGCAAGTGGAGCCACATCGGCCGGTTCAAGGGCCCGATGCTCCGCAACCTCGCGCCCCGCGCCCCGTACTTCCACAACGGCTTCGCGGCGGACCTCGACGCGGTGGTGGACTTCTACGAGGATCGCTTCCACATCGGCTTCTCCAAGCAGGATCGCGCCGACCTGATCGCCTTCCTCCGCTCGCTCTGACGCTTCTTGCAGTCCCTTGACACTGAAACCGGCTTCGGCCGGTTCGCGTCGTTTCGGGCTCCATCACGGCACCACCTGCGGCGACTCCTGCGGTGGGTCGTGCGGCCGATCGAGGATCAGCACGGCGTCGCGCCCCATCTGGGGAAACCAGGGTAGCGCCCGTTGCAACAGCGAGCGCCCCGCGATCGGGCGCTGGCGGCATCTCTACGCTGCTCAGCGTCGGCATCGCGATCGGCGGTGGCGTCGCACTCTATAGGTCCTGGAGGCGCGCGCAGCGCTCAGCTGGCTCGAGGTCAGGCAAGCCAGTCGCAGAGATGACGCGCACGAATTCCTTGGTACGGATCGAAGGGTCCATGCCATCGGACCAGTGTGACTGAGCAGAGGGTGCTGTGGTCGCAGGCGCACCGGGGTGTCGCGAGCGTGCCGTCCGGACTGGGACGCCGCCCGGTCGTTCTCGACGTGTGCGGTGGTCTCGAGCGCGGGGCGAGTTGGACGCTGCGATGATCGCGAGCGCAGCCGCGCTACGAGCGAAGCCCTGGAGCCGAACCTCGTTGTTGCGTTGCACGCCCAGAGACAGCGTTCGTTGCAGATCAGTTGGCAGTAGCGCGTTGGGCCGAGGCAGTCTCGTTGCAGATCGGTTGGCAGTGACCCGGTCGGCGGAGGTGGGCTCGTTGCAGGCGCGTTGGCAGCAGTCCGCGCCGGGGCAGCCCGGTGGGCAGGTCCGTGGCGATGCCGTTCGGCGCCGCGTGGGTCAGCTCAAAATGGGTCGGCGCGGCGCTCGCGGGCGAGTCGGGCAACGGCGCGGCGACGGTACTCGTCGAGGATCTGGCCGAGCTGGTCGCAGGCGTGGGCCAGGACGCGAGCGGCGGTGACCTCGTGGGTCTCGTCGAGTTATGTGGAGCTCCACATAATCAGTAGAGGTTTGCTGAAGTCGAGCGAGCTGACGATCGCTGGCTCGCGGGCAGTGCGCCGAGCGAGCACTTCAGCAAACCGAGATTGAACTGAGCCGCGCTACTCCGGAGCCACGCTATGGGGATCTGGTCTCGCCGCTGATGCGGTGGAGGCCACCGGTGTGCGTTGTGAGCGGGCCAGAGCACCGTGATGAGCCGCTTGAGCGGTGCCATCGCCGTCGCCGCGTCGCTCCCGAAGGGGGCGACAAGAGGCGATGGCGCTGCGTTTCGTCGAGAGCACACACGTAGCCATCCCCGCCAGGGGATGGCGGCTTGACTGGGTGACGGTGTTGCATGCACGCATGGTCAGGAGCTGTCCAGAACCGTGGGCGCCTGGAGCCTCGCAGCCACGGCTATGGCGGTCGCTCCAAACCCGGCCACGATGGCAAGCGCGCGTCGACGGAGATCGTGTTCCGGAGACTTGGGTCGGTTGACGATCGCAGCAACGATCCAAGCGATCAGGGCCACGGCGGCGACAACGACGACAAGAAGCAGGTACGGCTGTTCGAGCATGAGTGTCCTCACCGCCCGCGATCGTCGCTCTCGAATTCAAATGGGTCGATTTCCGTATTCATTGTAATCATTGTTCAATCTGGCGTCGCTTCCCCGGGATCTCCCCAGCGGCCGACGTTGTCGCCGCCGCCGGTCGCTGAGGACCTCGAGCTCGGCGATCGCGGTGACGTCGACCACCGGCGAGCATGCCGGAGCTCGGGTCGCCGGCGTCGACCAAGATGGCGGAGGGGCTAACTGGCGGCGGCAATCTCGTCGCCGACCAGCTCCTTGATGCCGTGGCCGCGCGGCGAGCTGCCCGTCGACCAGCTGCGGCGTTCGGCGCGGAAGCATCGCCACCACGGTGATCGCCGGGCGGCCTCCACCGAGGGCGGTGATGCAACCCACCCCTTGACGTCGAGCGCGTGATGAACGACTCGTGGAGAGCTTCGGGTCGGTTTCAACTGGGTCGACCCGGAGCACGACGCCGGCGGTGCTCGTAACACCGTCGACGTCACCTATTTCGGCGAGCCCCACGCTCAGCCCCGAAGGTCGGATCCGCTTTCTACATCAGCCATCCGGACCGACGCGAATCACCGACGATGATGTGGTCCGCGCCGCTTCGCATCAACCAGCCCGCCTCGATCCGCGCTGCTTCTCATCAACAGACGTGCTCGCTAACAGCGAGGAGTACTGGTGGTGCGGCGGTCCGGTGCCGATCCGAGGGCACTGCGCCGCGCGCTGCGCCGGATCGAGGAGCTACTGGACGAGTAGGCCCGGTCACTCGATCTTGGTCTCGCCCTTGGCGCGGGAGTGCGTGGCCTCGGCTCGCTCGAGCGCCTCCTCGAGCGCGACCAGCGCCCAGTCACTCATCGCGCGCTTGTCCAGCATCGCGACCTTGCGGAGCCGCTCCAAGGTGGTCGACGCCAGCCGGATCGACAGCTTCCGGTCTCGCTTCTCAGGCCCTTGGTCATGGACGTAGTTTCCGACGCTTGGTCCGACCCGAATGCCGGACTCACAGCGAGCTCATCCGCCAGCTCGGCGACCACGTCGACACGACCGCCCACGAGCTCACCGAGCTCCTTGGTGCGCCCGGCGCGCTCGCAGCGGATGCTGCCGCGCCCGCCGATCGTGGGGCGCGCGACGGCGCGCCCGTGTTCACGGTCATCGCAGGAGGGTGACCTGGTGGGCGCGCGCGGCGTAGGCCGGGGCGGTCGACTGGGCGCGGCCCTCGGCCTCGGCGAGCGCGTGGACGCCGCTGGCGCCCCAGCGGCCGGCGATCTCGTGGAGCACGGCGCCTACGACGTCTTGCCGGCCTGGATCTTCTTCACCGCCTCCTCGAGATCCTGGCGTGCCTTACGGCACCGAGCAGTCCGCTGGGGCGAGCACTCGATGCAGTCGAGCGCCGACGCCCCCGCGATGCGCAGCGCGACGGCGCCCGGGAAGGCGAGACTACCGAGTTGAGTCCGGAGAGGCTGGAGGACCGCGAGTTCGCGTCTCATCCGTGCGGTACACGGGTCGGCGAGCGATCCGTCCGCGAGAGCGAGCGCGCCGGTGACGAGCGGAGCGAACTGCTCCGCGATATCGAGGAGTCTCTGCTTCTCGGCAGCGCGCCGCGCCGCGCCACGGGCGACGCCCTCAGCACCGCCGATATCCGCCGAGCTGCGCACCCGCACGATCCGGCCGGCAACGTCGTCGAGCTTGACCACGAGCTTGCCGGTCAGCTTCTCGCCCTTCTCGCCGATCACCGCGCGCACCGCGTCGGCCTGGGTGAAGGCAGCGGGCACGCTCACGTCCACGAGCCACCTCCCCTCGGGGAGGCCCGCCTCGGGGCCGATGCCGCTCACGGTGTAGTGGCCGGCGGAGACCGCGGTCTCGCCGTGTTCTGTTGTCCCGAAGTCCCCGGGCTCGGTGAACGTAGCCCCGATCTCGATGCCATCGGGCAGGTTGGTGTCGCCGCTGACCGTCGCCTTTCGATCGGCACCGAAGCTGATCTCGACGGTCAGGACCACGCCTTTCTCGAGCGGCGGTAGCGCGGGCCGCTTGTGCCGCGGTTCGCACGAGGCGCCGGCCGCCGTCTCGTGCCATTCGTGCCCAAGCAGAATGCAATCGTCCCTGGTGAAGGCGCCGAGCGCGGCCACCCGTTCGGCGACTTCGGCCGCATTCTGGATCCAGCGGCGCCGCTCGGGAGCCTCGCCGGTGAATGGAAACGGTCCGCGCACGAGCGCGAGCATGCGCTCGCGCACATACGGAACATCGTTGGGATGCATCCACATCGCGAGGGCGGTCGCGTCGACGACCGGCTTTCCCTTCTCGAAGGGGTTCCACAAGCCGAGCCGTGGCGCGGTCTTGTTCGCGGCGAGGTACGCGTCCACCCTGCTCGTGAAATCCGCGGGGAACCTTCCGGTCCTGGCGAGGACGCCATTCAGATTCCCGATCGCATCCATCAGCCCGGCTTCCGTGACCACCCTCTGAACGACGGTGTGGATGGATCCGGCCGCCAAGATGTCCCCGATCGCGGTGAACAGCGCGAGTCGCGCCTCCTCGTGACCCGCCGTCCACACGGCGACATACGCCTTGTCGGCGACGAGCTTTGCCTCGAGCGCGGGCACTTCGCCGGCCTTATCCGCGAGCGGCATCGGTTCGGCGGGCACCGGCACGGTCACGGCGGCCGGCGGCGCTGGCGCGACCGCAGAGGGCGTCGGGGGCGTCGCGGCGACCGGCGTGCCTGGCGCGTTGCTCGCCTTGTCTGGGGGCGCCGCCTCCTTCGGCGTGTTGTTGCAGGCGGCAAGCGCCAGGGCGAGCCCGGCGACGAGGATGAGCATCCGAGGAATACGGCTTGGGTTCACTGGGCCCTCATAATATATCGCAGGGCGGTGCGGGTCATAGTGCCACCAGCACAACACGCACCGCCGACGGCGATCGAGTGCCTCCTCGCTGCGCCGGGCCGCTACGCTTCACCTCGCGGCCGACGACCCGCCCGAGCCTCCCGACGCCGCGCCGTTGCGGGTCACCGTGGCGCCAGCGTCGACGGTCGGGCTGGCGTGCTGCGCATCGATCCGTGCGCGCACACATCCGAGGTCGAAGTACAATCCAGGGTCAAAATCAAGAATCGGTCCG
>Ga0307515_10011153_pt1 | contig 17087 bp, 7 predicted proteins | sample 17_EM_MG_FD_194513 | JGI IMG/M metagenome (GOLD analysis project Ga0307515, IMG submission 194513) | Populus trichocarpa ectomycorrhiza microbial communities from riparian zone in the Pacific Northwest, United States - 17_EM | ecosystem: Host-associated > Plants > Roots > Unclassified | place...
GACAACATTTACAAGTATTAGCATTATTCGAATAAGATAACTAATGTAATCATGTTAACAATTTATAATCCGATTGGAACCTCTTTTGTGTGTGGTTTCCAGTTGAGTAATAAGAGTTTATACTATAGTTGTTTGAAATACCATTAGTGGATCCTCTAACCTTGACAATTATTTTATCATTGTTTAATCCCTACATCAATATCACATCTCAAAGCTCTCTTTAACTTATTATTGTTGTTGTTGTTATTATTATTATTTATAATTTATATAGTTAACCTTCCTGTGGGTTATTTATTACTTCGACACTCCTGCACTTGGGAGAAGACATCAATCTTTTGGTCGTGTTAGCATGCCTAGTGGGATCAAGATTCAAGATCTATTCTAGAAGTCATCAAAATATGCCTCCAAATATAAATATAGGTAAACTTATCATTGCTACACTAGTTGAGTAGTTAGTATAAGCAATGTAGAGAAACATGTTTTTTGGTCATGAAGAGCCAAAAATTCATCATCTCCCTTTATTCTTTTTTATTAACCGGCAACAAGCATGCCTAGAGATGGGTCTTATAATTTAACTCATCACTACAATACATAATTGCATTTGTACATACTCTCTTCTAGTGTTTGCATATAGTCCCTCATATTGCCATTTATTCTAAGAAAGTTATCACCATTAACCACAACTGGACATGTTGGTACATCAATCCCATACATAGCTATATGCGTATCCTTTTTATGGATTAGATGACATGGTACAATGGTTACTATCAACTATGGAAAATTCCAACCAACTAGTCATAGTTGATCTTGAAAGAGCATCTTACTATCAACATATAAATCTCTCAAATTTTGATACAAGGGCTCTTTAAATAGAGATGGATAACATAGCCTACCACAACAATATAATAATGACCATTTAAACCATGCAAGCTATATCTCATAAGTTGAACCAAATACATAACATACTTCATCAAAACAGACCAAGTAACACAAGGAGATACATACTTGGAGGGAAATTCACAAGAATTCTATAATAAAAAGCACTTTAATAGAGGTATTTGGAATGAGTTTGTCTTCTATAGAAGGATACATCATAACATATTAGAAACAATAAAAAATATAGCCTAATTTGTACGTGAAATCTCTCGATACACTAGCCATTTCATAGGTGTATAGATAACCACATCCCAATTATTTATCCCCATAAAGCTTTTATCTCATAACTCAACCTACTATTGGGAAATTCTATACCCTACAAGCTACCTTATAACAAGTAAACCTCAATCCTCTTGTATAACAATTTCTTATTGTCGATCATTAATAATAAAAAAAGGGATAAATAAAGAAAAACTAGTCCAACATTTAAGAGAGATAGAGCAACAAGTATGACAAATAATAAGACATGCTTATAATTGTCCATACACTAAAAGAATAAATTATGCATTCCAAGAAATTTATAGGGAGGATAACCAACCAAAATAGGAGCACATCACTAAATTCACCAAAGGGGACTTACCTTGTCAGATATTTAAAAAATATCACGAGTGCTCACTCATTGACTGGTTTAGACTTTAATAAAGAGTTTGAGGAAGTTCACTCATACTAGTCATTGAAATAAAAGATAGAAAACTATTTTAGAATGTAACATTGAGAAAGCCTAAAAAGGTTACTAAACCTGGTAGTAAAGAAGTAAAACTACCAAAGTAGTCAAAGACAATGGATATATTTTTTATATCATAAGTGCTGAAGAGATCTTTGATCAATTAATGTATGAAAGATAAACTAAGCTTCTTAAAAATCACATAATCCTTACTATTGATAAAATTAAAGGGAAATAATAATATAAGTGGCATGACTCTTGAAAATATGATTTTAATAATTGTGCAATATTTAGGAACCAAATATAGAAGGTTCTACAATTTGGATGCATCTATTTTTTGGTAAAGAAGATGAAGGAAAATGATGATCAATTTTCTAAATTCACTATGAGTGGCTGAAGCTGGTCACGAATGATATTATTATGAAAAAGTACATAGACTATAGAAAAGCTAAAGTGATGGTTCAATAAGCCCAAGATATACCCTATAGTTAGGTGTATAAATGCCATACCTAATGTACAATTGCTTAAAAGATGAATAATTAAAGGGAAATGTTGAGTAAGTAATGTCTTTGTCGTAGGCCAAAACATTTAAGCCTATAAAACCATATAAAAATGAATAGTATAATCACCAACCATAATAGAAATCATTCAAGCCTAATGATAAGAAGGATGATGATCCTGTTAGGCATCACCAATATCTTATAAATTTAGAAAGTGATGGAAATAAAGGCAAAGCCCAATTTAGGAGAATACAACACCTAGACACTTTGGTAAGGGGAAAGGAAGCATAATCATACACTTTCCTAGAAAATAGCCCTAAGATATTGCACAAACTAGCAAATTAACTGAAAGGAAACAATCTTAAATGTCAATTATGTTATTTATGAAAGGTGCACCATAGAGATCAATACTAGATATGATCTCACCTATTTATATGCAAAACAATAATAATCCACCAAGGATGACCTTTACTAAAGAAAGAATCACTTAGCAGCCATAAACATTGGTAAAAAGTGTGAAAAAAGCTCTTATCTCTACACCACCATCATTTTAAGAGGTTGTAATAGAAAATGATCCATTAAAAAAAAATAATAAAAGAAATATCTAGAAAAGTAGACAAAGTTATAACTAAGATAATGAAAAAAGAAAACTATGAAAAATAGTTAGACACAAATTAAAAAAGCAATATACACTGCCAAGATAAAGACAAAGATCAACCAACAACCACAATGACAGGAAAAAATTATTCAAAATTCTAGGCCAACAACCTAAGAGCTTGAAAATAAGAGATAAGAACTATAACAATGACCTAAGTCATTGTTTATTGTAAAATAAAAGCAAAAAATGGCATTAGTTCTTAAGCAAAAACAATTAAAAAAATACTATAAAAAAAGCCACCCCAATAAAGGATAAACTAACACCTATTATATAAGAGATAACATTGATAGTGCTTAAGGAAAACAAAAATATCTAAACCCTAAATAAGCTAGTAAAATATAAAAAAGCTTTAACAAATACCCTTATCTAGATAGAAGACCAACCAGATGATGAAAATGATATGATTGTTTATATAGATGGATTCTTAAATGATGGTATAATGGATGAACTTCTTGGAATGATAACAGATAATAAAAGAAAGAAGAATGACTAAAGTTCTCAGTCTTAATATAACATATATGTAAATAAAGTACATTGAAAAAAAAGAAACTAGAAAAACCTTTTAAAGCAGAACTGAGTGACTATGAAAAAGTCACATCAACTACTATAGTATTTACTTTTCCATAATATTTTGAAGCCATGTATAACTAGTAGACTTATATGGATAATGATTCTAGAAAGATAAGTGGAGGGAAAAACTAGAGAGAGAAGGTATGTAAGAGAGATAAAAGAGAGAATGGGCTGCAAGAGTCATAACTTCTCTAGCCATCATTATATTTTTCTTAAATTCAAATATGTTGTGTGCCTTACCCTATTCTACAACCTCATTGACTGGATTTGGTTTATCTAGTGTCATTTTAGAGATAATGTCATTGCAAATTTTCTAGGAAAATTGGTTTTGGGAAGATGTAACCGCCAACTTGGTTTGTCTTGTTTCACCGTTGGATCATCTTCATTTTTCTCAAAGAGTGCAACTAGATGTCCTCTTTTTTCTGAATAGTGGAGATTAGATTCCAACTTTCCTGGAAAATTTTTTACTTCTTGTATTAGCCTCTAGCAGTTTTCAAATCAAAAGCTTACATATAACTATCACTTAGCTTGTCCTATTCCTAGATGTGCTTTCAAAATATACACAAGGAAAAATTTTGATATGGTTAGTTTGGAATTTATCCTTATATGCTTAAGGGCTATTAGAAGCTCTAGTTCCATAGTTAGATAGATTGAGGTATGAATGTCTACAACTCATTTCTCAATGGTTATGAATAAGGAGATTCACAATTTCTTCCCATCTTCTAGGAGTCTTCAAAAGGGTGATCCTTTCTCTCGTTACTTGTTTTTTCTGGCTATGGAGGTAATATGTGGCATTCTTATAAAGGCTTCACAGAAACTAAGGTCTTGATATCACTAGTGATGTCGGCTGTCATTACTCATTTGTACTTTGCAAATGACCTTATGATTTTCTATCATGAAGATACAGACTCGGTCAGGATTGTGAAGAGGCTTTTGAATGATTTTGTAGGGTTGCCAACATTAGATATGAGCAGCCATTTTAAACATATATATATTAGAAATTACTTTAATAGTGTAGTAGTTTACAGGGTCCTAGTCAATGATGATGTCTTGTTCAATATTATGCCCTAGTCTTTGATAACACAGGTTGGTTGTTATTAGGCTAATATAATCCCATTAGAAGTGGTAATGTTAGATTTTGTCACAGGTATAAGAAACACTATGGGGGTGCTAAAAGTAAACCTAACTATTGGGTCAAAAACCTTTAGCATAATTGTTTTATGAAATGACAAGTTATAAAGTTCTACTTAGGCAAGATTGGATACATACTAATATATATGTTCCATCATCTTTCTATTAGGGCTTGATCTTTTAGTTACAAGATGGATCAATTAAAATAGTATAATCAAATGACAAACCATTTATGGTTAATTCAAAGATGAAAAACACGTGGTTTCATAGTGATAACTTAGGTCTAGTCCAATTCATAGGCATGGATAATATGGGTTGCTCTATTGAATTCTTTGTTAGATAAAAGATAACACACATGGAGCGACTCACAACAGATTTGGTTAGGCCAAGTAACCTATAATAGAAAGAAAAATTTATATAATATGAAACATGATATCAAATGATTCATTATGATTTAATCATATATTTGAAGGCTTTTGATGAATTTTGTAAGTATGGTGGACAACAAATTTTTTTTTTTCATTATAACCAAATCAAAACTATGAATTAATCATGTCTGATATGATAAGTCTTACTTTAGCACTACCAAGGATAAATGATGGACAAGTTGAGGTTCATGACATACTAGTTGAAGTTAATTGAGGAACATAAGATAAGCCTAAACCAACATTTATGAGTGCAAGTATGCTAGAAGTACTTTAGAAATAATTGGTAGAATTATTACACACTTGTAAAGAATATTTTACTTGAATTTATGACAAAAAACTTGTTTTAGACAAAAGTTTAGTCAAATATCTTATACCAATCAAGCTTGAATTTAAACCACACAAACTACCTCTAAGAAGAATGGCTTTAAACATGGTTGATTGGGTGAAGAAAGAGATTAAAAGGCTCATAGAAGTTGAATTTATTAGACTTGTAAGATATGTTGAGTAGATATCCAATATAGTTATAGTGTTGAAAAAGAACGACAAGTTGAGGGTATGCATAGATTTTAGAAATTTAAATCTTACCCTCTAAAAAATGAATACCCTATACCAATGGATGATATGTTAATCAATGTTGTATTTGGCAATAAAATACTTAGTTTCATGGATGGTCACTCCAATTACAATTAAATCTTTATTACAGAAGAAGATGTTTCCAATATTGTATTTAAATGTCCTTGTTCAATAAAGATATATGAATGGGTGTTAATTATTTATGGCTAAAAATTATTAGGGCAACATTCTAAATGGCTATGAAATTAATCTTCTTGATATGATCAATCACAATATAGAGTTTTACATTGATAATATTGTGGTAAAGTCAAAATCAAAATACATCCACCTAGATGAACTGTGTTATGCCTTTTAATGAATGAGGATGCATAGTTTAAAAATGAATCCTTTAAAATATGTCTTTAGAGTGTAAGCAAGTAATTTTCTAGGATTTTCAGTGCATTAATGAAGTATAGAGGTGGAAAATAATAAAACACGAGTAATTATAGAAACAAAAACTCCATAGAACATAAAGTAATTACAAAGCTTTTTTAAAAAAAATTCTTAATGATGTTTATTTCAAATAATGTAGTAAGATTACATATTTTATTGAGTTGTTGAAAAAAAAAGCTCATATGAGTTTTAATAGATTAAAAAGCAATAATTTGCCTTTGAAGATATAAGAACTTATCTAGCCAAACCTAAAATATTGACCCAACGAAGGCCTGGAAAGCCTTTATGACTATATATTTCAATAACAGAAGGATCAATTGATAGCATGTTGACATAAAAAATGACTCTCGGTATGAACATATCATTTATTATCCCAGTTGCATACTTGTAAAAATTGAAGAATGATATATGTCAATAGAAAAATTATATTTGTCTTCGTATTTTACTTGTGTTTATGATGCTGAAGCATTTCTTAATAGGTCATATTAGCAAATGAATATTAGTATTGTCTGAGTTTAATCAGTATTACATGCCATAAAAAGCTATCAAATGGCAAGCCTTGGTTGAATTCTTAGTTGATCATCCTTGTATTAGTATTGACCATGAACTGGAATACAAAATTAACATTATTATAGTAGAACCTGTTCCATGTTAATTATAGTTTAATGGATCCAAGATCAAAAACAAAGATGGTGCAAAGGTGGTCATAATATCCCTAATAGGTCATAAAATGATATTAACCTTTTAGCTGGATTTGTAAAACTTTAGGTGGAAGCACAAAGCTAATCACCTACTAGGTATATGTGTTTAATTAAGGCCATGTTGTTCAAATTATTGGTTTACATCCCGAACTTGAAGAGGAAAACATTGTTTGATTTTGACTAGAATATGAAAAGAGTGGCTAACAATTTCTTATTAGGTACAACTGTGATTCTAAATAGTTTAATAACATCAAAGATTGTTTTACGCTCTCATTGTTCACCAAAGCGTTCTTCCATATAACTTAACCATATGATGTAATGGGCAATGATAGTGTTTGGCTATATTAAGATTGGTTAGATCCATATATTGAGAATTAAATGGCCGCTTTAAAAGAGAGTCATTTCTTTTTCAATGTCTAGAGCAAAGTGACATTATTCTTCTTCTTATAACATTTTTTCATAAAACAGACCAAAACATTCTCCATTAATGTCTTTTAGTGTGACATTAATGATTCACCAGTTGATGTTGGATAAGCAATCTACTAGATTTTCATAGCAAAAGATGAACATAAATGTCACACCTGATATAAAATGGGACCTCTAAAAATTATAGAAAAAATATAGAAAATGGATTCTCCACCTTCCTTAAGAAGACTAAGAATTCTAAAATATGTACTACTTCTAAAGATCCAAATAAAGGGTTAGTTATGCTTAATGGAAGATAAGAATCACCTTTATTGCATCTTAACCAAGGAAATATTAACTTAGTTATGTGTTTCTCCAAATTTATTTTATACAAGCCATTAATTGTCCAAATTAGTTTATAAGCTTTTCACAAGTCATTTATTGTTGATGGATGTTTGTCAAGTTAGCATTAGACCCTGAATGAAGAGTCTTACATCACAATTGTTTTTTTAGTTTTTATTTTTTAAAAATTATTATTATTTTTTATGTACTTATATTTCTTGACTCTTTTTTTTATTATCATTATTTTCAAAGGAAAATGATGAATAGAAAGGAGGGGTCAAAATGGGATTATAACAACTTGTCTCTCTTCACCATATTTACGGTACAAAGTCTATGAAAAATGCCTTTTAATAGGCTTTGTTAAGTAAGTTTGTAAGGAAAAGATAATATAAGGAAAAAAATTTGGAAGATGGTAAAATCAAAAGGTGACCAACCTCAAGAATTGAAATCTAAAGGAACCATTTAGGATTTAAATTCGTGCAATTCTTTGACCTTAAGTTTACAAGAGTCATATGAGAGTAAAAAATAAAGAAAAATTTGCAAGAGTCTTCTAAGACTCAAAAGTATAGAAAAATATGCAAGAGTCCTCTAAGACTCAAAAGTAAATAAAAACTTATGAGTCCTTTGATGCTCGATCATAAGAAATATTTATATGAGTCCTCTAAGACTCAAGAATAAAAAAAGATTTGCAAGAGTCCTCTAGGACTCAATTGCTAAGGATTTGTAAGAGTTATTTGAGACTTAAAATAAAAATAAAACATTTATAAGAGTCTTTTGAGACTTGAATACAAGAAATTTGCAAGAGTTCTCTAAGACTTAAAAAATAAAGATAACTTTATATGGTCCACTAGAAATGCAATATCTAAAAGAAATATTTGCAAAAGTCCACTAAAAATAAAAAATAAAAAATAAAAAAAGATTTAAAATAGTCCTCTAAAACTTAATCGCAAGAGCCTCACGATGGCCATGTATAAATCAAATTCACAAGATTCCTTTGAGACTTTAAAAGTAAAGTAAAACTTGTGAGGGTCCTCAAAGACTCCAAATCTCATTACAATTTACAATAGTCCTTTAAGACTCAAAAGCAATAAAATATAAGCAAGACTCCTCTAAAATTCAATCGCAAGAGCCTCATGATGGCAAAGTTTGACTTAAATTCACATGAGTCTTCTAAGACTCTAAAAGTAAAGTAAAACATGTGAGGGTCCTCTAGAACTCCAAATCATAGAATTTTATAAGAGTCCTGTAACACTCAAAAGCAAAGAAAGTCTTGTGAGAGTCCTATAAGACTTAATCATATATAAGAGCCTTTTAAAGACAAGGTTCAACTTAAATTCGTAAAAGTCCTCTAACACTTTAAAGGTAAAGTAGAACCTGTGAAGGTACTTTGAGACTCTAAGTCATATAATAATTTGTAATAGTCCTTTGAGACTAAAAAATAATAAAATAATTGTGATAGTCATCTAAGACTTAATCGTAAAAGCCTCATTTAAGTAATGATCCATTTCCATCATTCTTAAAGTCTTTTTTGTCCACTTAGATGCCCTCGATAGGTATTCTTGGCATTTAATGAATTGCTTAATATCATAATACCATGGACTTTAGTCTACTTCCTTTTCGACCAAGCAATAATGAGTTAGTGAGTTTTTAATTTCAATGCAAAAAAGTTATACTCTAATCTTACAATCAATTTTATCCATGAAAGCTAACATTGCTAGAGTATCTGCAAACTAGATCTTATCTTGGTTTAGATGTGTAAATTAGATCTTGCCGAACTCATATACAAGTTTGGTGAGGTATTCCTTATAAAGATTCAATTTTTCATATTTAGTTTTTCAGTCACCTTTCACTTCATAAATTATCAACATTGAATCACAATATATCTTAAGTTTTGTACTTATATTTCTAGGGTGTTTTCTAAACCATGATACAAGCCTCATACTCTTCCATGTTGTTAGTATATTCAAATTACAGCTTAATAAAGACAAGGTATTGTCTTCTTTTGGGGAACTTATCACTACCTCAACACCTTTCCCTAAGATATTTATAACAACATCAAAATACATATTCCACAATTGATCTTTAACATCATTTTTTTTTTATCACTATGATACCCTTGTTTAGAAAATCAAAGTTTAGAGGCTCATAGTCATTAATTACATTGTCTATTGGATGATTAACAATCATACTACCTTTTACTACCTTTCTCACCATATAAATGATGTCAGATTTAACCAATAACACTTTCCATTATAGTGAGACTCACATGCAATGAACTTTTTGCACAAGTAGTAGATGACTTATTCCTTTCTTTCTAAAATCATCATGTTGACCTAATGCATAACCCATGAAAAATTTGATGATTGTCAAATACAATATTAATGGCCTTCCTGATACGGGTGGAACCAACAAAGATGACTTTTATTGATACTGTCTGATCTTATCAAAGACTTTTTAACAGTCTTTATTTCATTTTCCTGGATTATTCTTATGAAAGAGATGAAAGATGGGCTCACATGTGGAGGTTTACTAAGAAATAAATTGAGCTATATAATTTAAGTGTCCCAATTTGTTTTTTCATAGGGCTTGGTGTTGACATTGCTTGGATGACTTTAATCTTATTTGAATCAACTTTAATACCCTTCCTACTTGTAACAAAACCAAGTAACTTTCCTAATTTGTCAATGAAAGTACACTTTATAGGATTTAACTTTAATTGATATTTTTACAACCTTACACATAGCTTTTTTAGGATCTGGATGTGGTCTTCCTCTTGTTTGTAGTTGGTGATCATATAATCCTCAAATGCCTTAATTTTTGTAAGCATTATGTTATGGAACAAAGTCATCATTTCGAATTGATAGGTTGCCCTTATATTTTTTATTCTAAATGGCATGACTTTATAACAATAAGTTTCCCAAGGTATGATAAAAATGGTATTTTCTTTATCTTTTTCTACCATCTTGATTTGTTTATACCTCAAAAATCCATCCATGAAGTGATACATGAAATTCTTGGCAACATTAACCACGTGAATATTGATATGAGGTACGAAAAAATCATTATTGGGACTTGTTATGTTCAAATCTTAAAAGTTAACACACATTCGGATCTTGTCATTTTTCTTTAGAATCCCCATTATGTTTGACTCTTATTATGGATATTCAACTACTTCTAAAAACTCGACCTCCCATAACTTACATACCTTTTTTTTTTTTTACCTTGATTAGTGTATCTAGCCTTATTCTTCTTAACTTCTGTTTCATTGGCCTACTATTTAGTATCGAAAAGAGTTTATGCACTACGATATTTATATCTAGGCTAGGCTTATCAATATAGGACCAAGAAGATACATCAACATATTTTTTTTTAACTTAATTAGATTGCTATTTTTTTCTATTACAATCAAAGTTCGAACCTTTAGTTCTTTATTTATTCTTATATGTACTTATGCTGACCAATACCACCTCTTCCTAATTCAGTTTTATTACATGCTCTAGTTATTCTACTAACCTAGTAAACTCCTCAACATCACTCTTATCCCATGCTTCTTTATCCATTGAATTAAGCCAAATATGCTTGATGTAATTTTAGAATTTAAAGGACTAACTACTTTTAAGATCCCTAAAAGTGAAAATTATAGGGACTAAGAAAATGATAAATAAAAAGAAAGAAATGATATAAGAAGGAGATATTTTTGGATAAAACTACATGATCTCATTACTATGAAAATAAACTAGGCTCAACACAAAGATATATTATTTTTCTAGTATCATAAGCTATAATTACTAAAAAAGTAAGGATAATATAATAAAAACAATTACTTGGATTTGTTTTGATTCCCAATTATCAGGTTCTTCCCTCTTAGCACACCTTCTAACTAATTGTTCTATAGATGACACCTTTTTTAGGGTATTAATGATCAATTGGCTAATACCTATATACCTCTACTTTGTCAATATTTACTCCTTACAAATATACAATTTCCACTTCATTCTTAATGTAAACCCCTAGCCTAAAATCTGTAAACCAATGCTATATATGGTAACTTTCAATTGAGAAATGATAATTAAGAAGATAAATTTTTATAAATGGAGATAAATTCTTAGTTATCTAACTTAAATTTTGGATTAAATAAAGGAATAAAAGCAATATGCGAGATGTTATCTAGTGATAAGTCGCACAAACATTCCGATTGAGTAAAATAATTATTTTAAAAGAAGATGTTTTTTTTATAAATTTAGGGTGAAAATATTTAAAAATATAGAAGGGATATTCAAATAAATTAATGTATGGTTTTAAACACAAATAATGTTAATCGTCTATATAAGCCCCATGTACAATCGTGTAGTTTTTAATTGAAATGAAAGGAAATATGAGGAATTTTTTTATATTATAAATTGGGATGAAGTCCCAAATGAATTAGTTTGAAAATCGTGATGATTGAAGTAAATAAAATAGCACGTAGATTCGGATTTTGACGTAAAATTACATTATCTAATTTTATAATATCACGAATAACCATCAATCCAACCATTAGATCAAACTAAGATTTTATGAGAAGTCTCCTAATATTTTTTTTAATCTTAGGTTAAATGTTCAGATAAATTAGAGTTCAGAAATGCCTTATAAAAGTGTCATAACACATAGATAATAAAAAGTGGCATTTTTGTAATATGATAATTGAAATGGATTAATGAATGCGTACATGAAATAAATCATAAAAGGGAAACCAAAATGGTTTTTATAATGAGTTAGAATAAAACAAGTGTTTGAATAGAATAAAATGAATGTCTGGGAAGCTAAAATGGCATCAAAATATATTTATGAAATGAAACGTGGCTTAAATTAAATGTATTATGAATAAAACGATGGTGCGAACTAGAGGTGATTATGGAATAAAATGTTGGTGAGATGTATATAATTGTACGAATTAAGTGTGTTTGAGAAAATGATTTGTAGTATGAATCAGATGTGATGTGAAAAAAGAGTTGCTATAATATGACTACAATAGTTCAATCTGTACAAGGATGAATATATATAGTTCATCAAAGGCTAACGGAAATGTATTAAATTGGAATATGATGTAAATTGATGTACTTAAAAAAAAGTTCATGAAATTGGTTTTGATTGTATCATTAACAATTATTGGTAACCCTAATTACACAAATATTTATTTAAGTTCCATGATTTTGTATATTTTACGGGTATTTTCCCTAGGAGACCACAACTTTCTCATGCAGTGTTATCGAGCTACTTAGTTTTGCATATTAAATAGGTTTTGGTATTGTCCAACGAATATTTTATAAATAAATTTCATATGAATAAATTTAAAAGTGTTGTACCCACACAATAGCGTAAATAGAGATTGTGTATGAATGTATTTATAAATGAAATCGTTACATGTTGAGTTTAAGACAAATATTATGGTTCGTATAAAAAACAATTTACCCCTAAATTCCATGTATGAGACAATAAAAAAGATAAAAATTATATAGGCAAATAGTTTGGGGTGTTACACTTAACCATACCATTCTCAAATCATTGCATAATTAGGATCATTATGGTATTCTCTTCTTAAAGAATTCATCATAACTATCAATATTGTACCCTGATTCATAATGGAACTTACAATAATCATCAAGATTCTCAATAACATGTGTTTTAGAAGATTCCCTGAGGTAATTTGCTTTAGATAATATATTAAACAAATGGCATCATGGTTTAAATTCATTATAATTATCAATGTTATATTTAACAACACCAATGTGGTATTCGTATTTGTGATCAAGTTTATACCATTAAGGGAGGGTGGTTAAAAGAGTTTTTTTTTTTTTTTGTGAAGGAGAAATTGGTCCAATGCTAATGAGCCTTTTGAACATTTATACAAAAGGTAGCAAAGGAGGTGGTAATGTTTCTTGATTTTTTTAGGTATTTCTATAAGGTTGGTTGCTTAGACTGATCAAGTTGTTTGACGCTGATCGGTTAAAAAGAGACTGAGTTTGTGGGAAATTGTTTAGTTATAAAGTAGGGAATCGTGAAGATGAGATTAGATTAGAAACAAATGTAACATTGGATGATGTTGAAGTGAATGTTTGAAAATTAGTATTATTGGTATTGATTTGTTGATTGGTCCTCCATGGATTATTGCAACGACCTTTGGGTTGAAAATGATAGGTTTCCACCTAATACACTTTCTTGTTCTTTTTCTTACTAATAAACCCTTTTTTTTTTATTAGCTTGAGAAGTGTTCAAGATTCTACTTGCTTAATTCTCTCGGTCACAACAACATCAATAAAATATTATGTTAAACTATCGACCAAGTATTCAAAGTATAGTGCTTTGAATATATTTAGGAAGATCATGATCATTTTTTTTTCAATTAGAGAATGATGGATATATGTTTCCACTTCACTTCACCTCTAGGTGTACTCTCAATATATTATTTAGGTCTTTTTTTTTTCATGTTTTGCAAACTAGAATGGTCGGAAGCCACGTCCATATTGAACTTATACTATTTTATAAAAGCATCTATCAAATCCCTCCATTTTTTTTTTATCTCGGTGTTGTCCATATACATGTACTAACTTAGTGTTATGCCATTTAACTCTTATATGAAAATTGAATCAAAAGCTTCTCGTCATAGACTACTTTAACTATTGTATGGAAATATACAAGTAGATGCACCATGGGACACTATGTGCCACTATACTTGACAAACTCAGACCCCTTTGACTTTTTAGGTATTTCAATATTTGGCATAAAACATATTTCAACTACCTTTAATAGGTCATAAAAGTATATGCCTTCTATAGTTTAAAGTCATTCTTTTATTATAGATAACTTTTAGAGTCAAACTTTTCTACCATCTTTATTCTTTAGGTTTCTTCAGCGGTGAGGTCAATAGTTAGAGCAACCTAGGCTTGTAGTTTTTACAATAAGCCTATGAATGACCCTAGTTTGGCAATACAAAAATAAATGGCATTGATTGCATTTATGGAACTAATTAGACATTGGAGGGAAATAACATTTCTACCTGAGTTTGCTTAACCTCTATTTTCAAACTTTTTATCTCTCTCTGGTGGCTTTGTTATAGCTGTGATCTCTTTTTGTTCTCCATTTGTCTTTGTTTGGATCTAGTGTTATAGGTTACAAGAGTAAGTTGAACATTTACAGGACGACTTATATTTCCTCATATTATTATTTGATATGTATATGTATGAAAACTAATAATGAACAAAAATGCATATATGAAAGCAACGCTAGATTGAGTATGCATGCTTGTTATTATTCAAGTTTCCTATTATATCAGGACTATAAGGAAGAACAAGGTCGAATTTCCTTAAAACTTTCTCACCGAGGATACCAAACCCATATAAATTTTTGTTGATTTGGGGAAAATCCCTCTCATCATATTGACATTTCTTCGACTTAGTTTTCATGTCCTCAATGGTAATCTCAGTATGTCTAAACATCTCATATTTACTATAAGGATCAGTGAAGAAAATATTTAGTTTGTTATAAGCACTAAGGAATGTGATAGGTCATGATATGATTCGTGTCTTGTCAAAAGTCAACCTTAATGAATAAGATCTAGCTCATGTAAAGTTGGCTCAACAAGTCTAACCCTAAAGATTTTTTTAGGTTTTTAAATTGTCCAAATTACTAGTGGGGGCAACCTGGCCTCCTAACCTTATGTAACATTGGTAAGGTAGTAACCCCATAATACCCTATGCATAGGTTGAGTTCTAATTTGAGCAAAAATTCAAGTGAGCATAAGTGGACATAAGTCATACTTGCCTCTGAATCTTCATATCTAGTCTTAAAAGAAGATGAGCTTACATTTAAAGTTTTGATAGGTTTTTGTGAAGTGTGTGAAAACTCAAAAAATAATACGCATGCATATTACATCTAGTAGAATAAAATAAACTAAATAATAAATAATGTTAAAATCATAAATAAAATAAATGCTAAAAGATAAATGACAATAAAGGCAATAAAAGAAAAAAACATATATATAGACTTAAACCTAGAGTCCCTTGTGAGGTCACCATGTTGTCACCCCCAACATGAAATGAGATCTCCAAAAGTTAAAGGAAAAATATAGAAAATAGAGTCATCATCTAGTTCTTTAAGGAGACTAAGAATTCGAAAGTATGAACTAATTCTAGAGATCTAAATAATAGGATGATAATGCTTAAGGAAAGATAAAAATCACCATTATCACATCCTTTCCAATGAAAGGTTACCTTAGCTATGTGTTTCTTCTAATTCATTTTATGCAAGCCATTAATTGTCTAAATTATTTCATGAGCTTATTTGTATATCATATACTATTGACAGATATTAATCGAGTTATCGTCGTAACATAAATCAAAAGTTTCTCAACTGAATTAGTTTTTTAGATTTTTAATTTTTTTAATTTGTTATTTTTTATTTACTTATATTTCTTGACCCCTTTTCTATTATCATTATTATTATTTACAAAGCAAAAGTTGAATGGAAAGAGAGTAAAAAAACTAGTTATGACAATGAATTTTGATGGAGTATAGCTTAAAGTTTCTATTCTTGTTTTTTAACAGATAAAAAAAGCATTTAGAGTTCTTGATTCAATCTTTGTAAAAAATATCTAGGACTTTAAAAGAACTTAGTGATTATTGTGTAACAAATGAGGAATTCAATGCAATTTAAGAAAACTAAAAGTTATGTCTAAAAGTTAGAGAGCACACACTTTTTAAATTAAACTATTAGCTTGAAGTGTTTGATATGTAAAACATGTTTTAAAACATGATCAATTAATTTTAGATGAAAAATGTTATTTGCTATATTATTCTTGATTGAATTTAGCAATCAATTTGAATAATAATAGTGTGATGAGATTAATATTCCTTTATTTTAAAATAAAGCAATATGAAAGGTATTTTTTTAAACCTAAAATAAACATACACTTGTCAAATATAGAGAATAATTGTTATTTATCATGAAAGAAGTGAAAGGATATAAAATTGATAATGAATCAGAAGAGTTAACCGAATAGAGATGTCTTTGATCAATCAAGAGAGTTTAAAAAGCATTTGACCACTTGATCAAAGGACCGAAAGTCATTATTAATCAAAATAAAGTGACCAGTCAATAGAGTTTGAATATGTGCATAACTAAAAAGATAAAGTCTTATTCAGAGGAGGAGTTAACAATAAAATAACTAATCAAAAGTAAAAGATTGGACTAGGATTCACATATGTATCAATAGAAGAGGAATTTAACTTTTATTAGGATATGAAAAGTCTATTTGTCTTCTGTTAATATTTGTATAAAATTATGATCATCTATGTAATTAGAATTCGAACTCTATAACAATATAAACAGGGTTAGATGCTACTTTAAAGGATGACTAGCCCCACACATTCAAATTCCAACAATTTTATCTACTTTTTCAATGAGAGGGTTTTATTTAATTTATTGCTTTATTTACTACTTTTATTTATAGCTTGATTTATTTTTCTACACTTAAGTTTCATGCAAACTACTTCTCTATTAAACTCGTACATTTTCTTTACATGATTGTGCTTTTAGAATAGATTACTTTTATTAAGGGTTTAAGGCTTAGAATCCTCATTTTATTTGATTAGAGGTAGTTGTAGCATCGTTGCAACTTCAATCCTAAGTTTAATGAACTGGCAAAATGGCAAACTTGTAATAATGTGATATATATATATATATATATATATATTTGTGTGTGTGTGTGTG
>Ga0307515_10011154_pt1 | contig 17085 bp, 3 predicted proteins | sample 17_EM_MG_FD_194513 | JGI IMG/M metagenome (GOLD analysis project Ga0307515, IMG submission 194513) | Populus trichocarpa ectomycorrhiza microbial communities from riparian zone in the Pacific Northwest, United States - 17_EM | ecosystem: Host-associated > Plants > Roots > Unclassified | place...
CGGGACTAGCCTAGTTATAGTAGGAATGTCTTAGTGAAATACTTAACAGATAAATTCTAACGCTTTAATTAAATTCTACTAAATTCTGCTAGCTTTATTAACTCCTACCAAGTTCTAACGGATTAACTGAATTATACTAAAGTCTATTAAAAATCGCGTGCGTATATACGCATATATTAATTACTAAGACTCCTAACTATTTAATTATAAGATTCTTTTATTATTCCTTTCTCTTCTTTATATAACGTCTTATTCTCTACAAGAGCTATATACCCTTAGATTTAGATAGAATATATATTATTTCTTTAAATATTCCTAAAGTTCCTTCGCGTATTATACGGACTATACGTATCGCGTATAGGGGCCCAGCTTTAGGACCGGGTAGTGCTCTTCTAGCCCATTTTTAATCGCTACCTAGATCCTTTCTAGTCTTTAGTTAATTTCCTTAGGGGTGGCCAATGAGCCTTACTTATTTAGTATTAGGTGGATTTCTTCTCGGTCTTAAAGTTATTATTTAACTATATTAAGGAAACTGTCTATCTTAAGCTTCCTTATTGCGTATCTTTTACTATATAGTTGCGCCTTAATATTAGGTCTAGCTATATCTAAGTAGGGATATGGTTTAAGGCGAGTGCCTATTCTTCTTTAGGGTTATACTTTTAAGTCTTTAGTATAGGCCTCTGTCTATAAATATAAGATCAATTATACTTTTGGTAGTGCCTTATTGCCATATAATTGCTCTTAGGGGGGTAGCCAGTTTAAGGCCCTAGATATCTATAGCTCTTAGTAGGCACTTTGCCTATCATTTAGCAGTAATATAGATACCCCCCCACCGCCGGTAGTAGAGGTTTATATCTCCTAATAAAATAAACTCCGTGCCTTTGGATTCTAGTAAGCTTATTACTAATATAATATTCTCTATTTATGGGACCCCTTTAACCCTAGGGTTATATATATTAATAATTTATACCGGTCCCCTATATGTCTAAATTGTTATAACTATAATATCTAGGTTAACTACCTACTATAACTATAAGGATAAGCTAATAGCCTTATGTTTCAGAGTAAGTATAAGCGGCGATAATATATAGCAAGGTAGATATTATTAAGCTATATACATAAACTGTGTAAGGAGGTTAAGACATTATATAAGGAAAGAAGGTAGGAAAATAAGAAGAAAGGGTATATATTATAGACTTAGTTGCTTAGTTAACACGTACACAGAGTAAAGTAGGATTTAGGTAGTAGTCCTAGCGGAACTTAGTAGAACTTAGTAGAATATAGCAGAATGCGGTAAGTTACTATTAGATTGCCGCAGATTGCTATTAAATTGCTATCTTATGGTTAGTCTCTAGTTGCTAAGTTAGTAGAAATAGGTAGATGTATATAAGGTATTACAGGGGTGTCCTATAATAGTACCCCCCCTTTAAACTCGAGCTTTTATAAGATAGGGCTGTAGTAGTTCTAAGTAGGGTTTGTAAAAGTCTTCTGCGGCTTATATAAGTCCTATAGATTTAATGAGTTCCTATAAGGGCTTAATAAAGCCTCTTTATTTTATAAGATATATATATTGGCGTTTCTATTTATTATATTTAATATTATTAATTCTTTTAATAAAGTACTTGTTCTTACCATCCTCTTTAACTAGTAGGGGAGGGTCTTATATCTATTTAGGTAGGGCGTCTAATACGGGGGTAGTAGGGTAAAGGACTAACGTATAGAATACGGGGTGGATTTTAACCGTATTAAGAAGCTTTAATTGGTAGAAGTAAGAGGAGACGACCTTCTTAACCTTATAAGGGCCAGCGTTCTTCCAATTAAGTTTCTTAGCGGGTCGTTTTATATTTAGGTTTCTTATATTTAGCCAGATAAAGTTACTAATTTAATAAGCCGGTACCAGGGTTTATTTCTTATTCGCTGCGGCTTTATAAATAGATTAGGCCTATATTATTTTATTAATAAGGAACTATTATAGTTCCTCTATCTTTTCTATAAATTTATTTACTTCTATAACTTATAGGGCGTAATAAGCGGGGCGAGAAACATTACTAAAAGGTTTAAAACCTATTTATAGATGCTAGCCGTAATTAGCTAGGAATAGGGAGACCTTTATAGTTTTCGAGACGGAATTATTTACGGTAAACTCGGCGAATATAAGCCAGTTAATCTAGTTGTCTTATAAGTACGACGTGTATATCCGAATATATTATTCTATTATAGCATTTATATATTCTATTTAGCTATCTATTTCTAGGTAATATACTATAAATAATAGTGCTTTAATATGGAGTTAGGTAGTTAGTTTTTTTAGAATATAGAGATAAACTAACTGCCTCTATTAGAGATAAGTATTTTAGTGAGTTTATGGAGTTTCTATATATAATCTAGGAACAGTTAGGCAACGGCAGGTATTAATATATTAGGGTAGGCGATTAAGTGTCTTATCTTAGATAGTTAGTCTATAACTACTATAATATTTATACAGCCCTTACTTACGGGGAGGTTGGTGATAAAGTTAATTAAGATATCCTTCTATCTTTGGTCAATAGATAGTGGCTTTAAAAGGCCATTATACGTCTTATATAAAGCTTTAGCTTGTTAGCAGATATAGCAGCTAGAGATATACCTTTATATTATATTATATATATTCGGCTAGTAGTACTTCTATTAGAGTAGCTCTAGAGTTTTTTCTTAGCCTAAGTAGCTGGCTACTAATAGGTTATATACGTGTTTAAGGAGCTTAAGCTTAAGTTTATTATAATTAGGGATAACTAGACGGTTTTAGTAATATAAGCGGTTTCCGTAAGCTTTATATTTACTTAGAGAGATCTTCTTAAAGCGTCTAGCGCTATTATAGATTAGCTTAAGCATTTCTTAAATAAACTTACTATTTAGGTATTCGTTAATTATAATCTATTTAATTAATTAATTAGTTATTTTAAGGACGTATACTATAAGGTCTTTAGTAGGAGGGTTAAACAGTTTAAGATAAAGTAGGGTTTAGTTTTAGTAAAAGCGCGCTTTTTTTAGTACTGGCGCGTCTTATAAACATTAAATTAAAGTATTAGGCTTTTAGCCTTAAACGCCTAGGCGGTATATAATTAAGAATCGGAAATAAAATAGATATTCTAACTAATAGGCCTAATAATAGCTTAGCTGTTTCGTGGTTATAAAGTACTATAGGTTTTTATAGTCGCTAAGGACCTTAATTAGAAATCCGGCGCCTTCTAGTTTAGGTCATTATTACTTAAAACATTTAATAATAGCTAGTAACTCCTTATTGTAGATCTAGTAGTTATATTTAGTAGGGCTTAGTTATTTTAAGTAGTATACTACGGGGTATAATACTCTATCTTTGTTATATTAAGATAGAATACCTCTAGTAATATAGTTGGATAAGTTAGCTTTTATAACACTTATTTGGTTTAGGTTAAAGTATTAGAGTATAGGCGCGGTAGTAAATATAACCTTTAAATAAGTAAAGGCCTTCTTATATTCCTTATTAAGGATAAAGGCTTTATCCTTTTAGGTTAGAGCTATAAGGGGTAAAACTAGGGCGGAGAAGTTATTAATAAACCGTTAGTAGAAATTAGCAAATCCTATAAAGGCTCTTATATCCTTAATATTCTTAGGTTCTTACTAGTTTATAATTACTTTAACTTTCTTTAGGTCTATTTATATGCCGTTTATAAAAATAAGAAGCCTAAGGTATAGAACTTCTATTTTATAGAATTTGTATTTATCTACATCTAATTATAGACTAGCTCCTTATAGGGCTTATAAAATAAGGTTAACGTATTTCTAATATACGGTTAGATTATTACTATATATTAGGATGTCGTTAATATAAGCAGTATAGAAGATATCTAGGTAGGGGTGTAGGGTATTATTTATATAATGTTAAAACAAGCTCAGAGCATTTATAAGGCCAAATAGCATTACTTAGTATTTAAATAATCTATACTAAGTATAAAATATAGTAAGCTATTTATCTCCTTTTATTATACGGAGGCGGTTAATACAGAGATAATATTAAGCTTTATGTAGAAGCAAGCCTTACTTAGTTAGTTTAGCGTCTCTTATATTAGCAAGATTGGATATTAGTTTTTAACGGTAATAGCGTTAAAAGCTTAGTAGTCTACGCAGGAATGTAATCCGCCGCTTAGTTTCTTAATAAAGATTACTAGTACGACTATAGGTAAAGAGCTTACTCTAATAAATCCTTTACTTAGGTTCTTATCTAGGTACTTCTATAGCACTTAAAGTTTATTTTAAGATATCCTATATAGGGGTCTAAATCTAGGCTACTTCCCTTCTTTAAGTATAATCTTATAATCGTACAGTTAGTACTCCGGTAGCTTATCGGCTTCCTTTTATAAGAATGCCTCTAGGCAGTTATAGTACTCTACTAATACCCTTATAGTAGGGTTGGTGTGCTTCTTTAGTGCTAAGGCCTTTTTAATATCAGCTATAGTGACAGTAAAGATTGTATATTTAGGTTTCTTAGCAAGTTATGCTAATAGGGTAGCTCCAATTATACGGATATCTAGGGTACTAAACTCGCTCGAATTGTCTATAGTTCCTTATTTAGGTTTAGGTTTAGTATTAAATATAGAGTTAGTATTAGGTTTAGGTTTAGGTTCTTTAAGTATTCTTTTTATTATAGGGTACCAGTTCTTCTGGTAGTTTTATATACTAAGCTTAAGCTTCTACTTAGTTTGGGGCGGTGCGGTACTTAGTAATAACTTATAGAATTTAGTAAAATTTTCGGGTCTTTAATGGATATTAGTAGAATTCTTATATTAGTGGAATTTAGTAAAATTCCTATGCTAATAAAATCTAGTGGATTCCTTAGGCGTAGAGTGGACATTAGTAGAAATCTTAGGCTAGTAGATCTTAGTAGATTTCCTAAATCTTAGTTTAGGGTTAGAGTAGCGAGTTATAAGGCACTTCTACTTATAATAAAAGGCGGTAAATAGAAGCTTAAGGTTGTCCTAATTAATAGTTATTTTATATAGCTTTATCTTGGGTTATCTAAGGATTACTAGGTAACCTAGGGTGGTAATAAAAAGCCTAATCCATTCTTTATAGTTTATGTATTAGAGCCTTAGGTATACTATATAAGTAATTTAGCCTAAGACTATGTATTTACTATTAAATCTAAATACGTTAATATACCAGTTAAGGGGGGTTAGGGTAAAACTATTATTTTATATAAAGATTTTATTAATAAATCCTATACTACTAGCTCCTATATTAATTAGGACTTAAATATTAGCCTATTAATTATTCTGCTAAAGATAATAGTTAATAGTTATGCTATAATGCTAAAAGTTAGAGTTCGTAATATCTAAAACATTTAACGAGATTTTAAGTCAGAGCTATCCCGGAGAGCGACTTAACTCTAAAATATGCCTTTTAGTGGCGAGCGGGAAGGGGTTTCTATAGAATATTAGTTATAGCTTCGCCCTTATAAGTAGTGCTTATTAAACATAGGGCTAGAACTAGGTAAAGATTGGGAACGGTAACTAGAAGATTAATATAGTAAATAGTTGCTAGTATTAGCCGTTTATAAATTATGTTTAGGTATAGGGACGGAGTAATAGTTAGAAAGGTAGGAGTTACTTCTATATTTAAAGCAGAGGCCTAGCTTAATACGTTATTCTTATTTAAATAACCCTAGTAGGGCGTATTCTAGGGTTCTAGTGTTAATATCTATAGCGTTAGGGTGCTTAAGCTAAGATAGCTTAGTAGACGTTTATAGGGCTGTTGTATTATATTAAGGAGCGTGTTTTGGTATTAGGCGTAGTATATTATTATACCATTTATTAATAATATTTACGTAGGCATTAAGGGCTCCTAGTAGGTCTACGTCTATTAGGGAGGTTTTTAGTTTAGGGCTTAGGGATTTAATGAGGCTATTGACCAGTATAGAGTTATTCTAGCTAGTTTCCTTTATATAATAGTTAAATTTAGAAAAGTATACCGAGAAACATTTCGTTCCTTAAGCTATATAGTTTATTTTCCTCTAAGCAGTAGCTTAACGGTGTAGGTTACTATATATAGCTTTAAGAAGTATAACTAGGCTTTATACTAAGTTCGGCTAAAGGGGTTTAATAAGGTTAACTACCTCTTCTCCTAGTTAACTTAGGGCATAACAGAGTTAGTTAACTTAGGGCGTAACAGAGTTAGTTAACTTTAGTTAGGTAGCGGTTAGCGTTACTAGTTAGCTTATTTTTAAGCTAGCTTAAAAATAATTAGAGCTTTTATTATTTACTAGTAAATACTAGGGGATTAGGTAGTTATTTAGATTATTATAGTATAGTAGTCGGCTTAGGGTAAAAGACTACTATAGGTTTAGGGCTTACGTTCCGCGTATTTATCTCTAGAAATAGCGTTCGGTCTTAAGGTCCTAGCGTAGGCATTTTAAGGATGCGGATTTCTTCTTAAAGGTCCTTAATTAATTACCAGTATCGTGCTTTTTATTCGGCTTATTATTAATTTAAAATAGCTTAGTTCTATATAAGGGCGTCTCTAAAAGACTTTTATATCTCTACTAATTATTCTTAAAGTACGGATATAGTGCTAGCGGCCGTTATAGGAGTTTTAGGTTTATTCTACACGTCAATAATAGTATAGGTAGTTAACGCAATATAGTATTACGGAGTAAGTATAAGCGGCAATAATATATAGCAAGGTAGATATTATTAAGCTATATACATAAACTATATAAGGAGGTTAAGACGTTATATAAGGAAAAAGGTAGGAAAATAGAAAGAAAGGGTATATATTATAGACTTAGTTGCTTAGTTAACACATAGAGCAGAGTAGGATTTAGGTAGTAGTCCTAGCGGAACTTAATAGAACTTAGTGGAACTTAGTAGAATATAGCAGAATGCGGCAAGTTGCCGTTAGATTGCCGCAGATTGCTATTAGATTGCCGTCTCATAGTTAGTCTCTAGTTACTAAGTCGGTGGAAACAGGTAGACGTGTATAAGGTGTTATAAGGGTGTCCCATAACACCTTACTAATTATAAAGCACACGCATATAGCCGCTTTTAGTTTATATAGAAGCTAGAATCCTTAGGGGCAGTACACCAATTATATATAGGTATTATAATACGGCTCTTATATAGCAAGGATATGGTATTTCTCTAGGTCTAGACTATCTAGTAAGGGCTTTACAAGACGGTGGTTTATATTGCTGTAGTTAGACTATATAATAGATAGGTAGCGGACCCTCAGTAAGGGTCCTTTGTTTTTTCTTTATTTCTTACTTTTTCTATTTCCACTTTCTTAAGGATTTTTAGAACTTCTATCTCTTATATCTGCACCCTAGTTACTACTTATTTTATATAAAGCTTTCTATTCCCATATCTTATATTCCTACTAGCGCTTTTATATTTAAATCTGTTATTATCTCTAGTTCTTCCCCTAATCTTACTAGTCGGCTATATATCCTTTATACGTTAGCTGCAAATGTTATATTTACCGCGTTAAGTCTAATTCTTAATTATCTTAGTTTTAAGCTTGCTATAGCTATCTATAGGGGTCTTCCTATAGGGCGTCATCTTCCTTATGTCCCCTATAACCCTTATATCCCTATTTAGTTTAGTAATATCGCGTAGCGTCGCTTCTAGCCCGTTAAGGCTTAGGATGGCTAGCCTAGCCCCCTAGTATTAAAGGTAGGAAACGCTAGGAAGGCACCTGCGTCCCCCTAGTTTATTGCATGTTATTTCTATTTATATAACCTAGCGTACAGTTATTCCTACAGCTATTAAGCCCTTACCTTTCGTCTTTGATATTTAATACAGTCTTCTCTCTCCTATGCCTTATATATGCTTTAGTAGCAGTTTACGCATTTTATTTAGTCTTAATTTAAGCAGTGTCTTATATTGTAGGGGCCAGTATAATGGCTGCAGCACACCTATACTGCGCATATAAATTGGGTGCATCCCTATTATATATAGCGATAGTATTATTTTAGGCGTAGTCTATAGTTATAGAGCCTTATATTGTATATAGGGCTATTTATTATTATTCCTTTTTAGATAAGGAGTTTTTGTATTCCTAGTGTATATATACTAACAATAAGGGAGCTATGTATTTGTCCGGTGTCTCCCTAGCAAGTCTTTAAACTAAGCCTATATACTTATAAGCTTAAACTACTAACTAAAATAAAAATATACCTATTGTTTTATATAAGCTTATTATAACCTTTAAAAGATAATCTTATAATATATACAGTACTACCACTACCTTCAATAATTATTAACAATAGTAACGGCTCTTACTTTATTAACTTAATTAATAATATATAATGGAAAACATAATTTAAATAATTTAAACTTCTTATTAAGTAGAAAGGATATAAAATACTAACTTAGAAAACCTATAAACAGATTAAGGCCGACGCGCCTTCCCTAGTAAAATAATTCTATAAGGACTATCCTTTGCGGCCTACTCTAGCTAAATAGACGCAATGTAAAGGCAAATAATTACTACCTAATATAAATATATAAATTATAATAGCAGAAAGCTTAAATTTAAAAAGAACTTAAAATATATTATAACGTTTATAATACGGTTATATAATATATAAGATATTAAAAAACTTTAACTATTAGTTAAAGTTGTTTAATTAGTCCGGTTTGCCTTACTAAGACCTACTATAAAGATATTAGTTCAGCTTACCGCCTTAACTAAGCTAATTGCGATTTTCTATCCCGGGGATAGAAAATTCTAATTAGTTTATTTAATAATTAGAACTGGTAGAATATTATACCACTATTAATATAAATATATAAAACGCGATAAGTTATAAAGTCTTAACTAAAATCAGATTATTTAGACCTTTAGCTAAAAGTGGGGTACTATAATAGGACTAGCCTAGTTGTAGTAGGAATGTCTTAGTAAAACACTTAATAGATAAAATTTAACGCTTTAATTAAATTCTGCCAAATTTTACTAGCTTTATTAACTCCTACTAAATTCTAATAGATTAATTAAATTTTACTAAAATCCGTTAAAGACCACGTACGTATATATATATGTATCGACCGCCAAGATCCCTAACTATTTAATTATAAGATTCTTTCGTTATTCCTTTCTCTTTTTTACATAACGTCTTGTTTTCTACAAGAGCTATATACCTTTAGATTTAGAGAGAATTTATATTATTTCTTTAAACCTTCCCAAAGTCTCTTTACGCCCTTTTATTAACCTCCTTAAACTTCTACCCCTACTGCCCCTAGTTGCCCTTCTAGGGCTACTACTTTATAATTAACAGCTTTTAATTAAAAGGAAGTTATATTTATTAGAATTAAGTATAGAGCAAAAAGGGCGCCGTAAAATGTTTTTAATATATTTATAATATATTCTAAATAATTTTCTTATATAACTTTTTTAAAATAGTTACTCTACTTAAGGCATTAGGTGCTAAGGTTTTATATACTAAGCGTTTAGACACTATTTCTACTTATAAGTTTATTTAGAATCTATTTCAAACTAGTTAGAAATATATTTTAATTTTATTATAGCTTGCTAATTTAAGGATTGTCTTAATTAGAGCTACTTCTTTAATAATAGGTTAGGTAATACTAAGACTTCTACTATCCTAGCTCCTACTATGGGAGGGTACGACCTCTCTAAGATATAAAAGTCTTAGTGCTGTCTGTCAGTCGGTCGGTTAGTCTGTCGGTCGGTTACTATTAGTTAGAATTAAGCAGTAAGAAGAGAAAGAAAAGAGTGTATTAAAGGAAAATTGTGTGTCTATCGGTCTTGCCTAAGTTATTAAAGACTCTAAGGGCTTTAGACCAATCTATATAATTTATAAAAGGCCTAGGCTCTCCTAAAGCTATGCCTAATCTATATATTAAATCCAGGGGCTAAATTACACTACTATATACCTCCCCTACCTAAGTTATTGTCCCCTAACAACTTCCGAAACTCTAAAACTCCTTATCTTTAAAATAAAGGTGCGGTAGGTAATTATATGCGTTTCTTGCCCTTACTATAAACCCGAGATAGTAAATAAGGAGACTCCGTTCTGGTTAAATAAGACCGTTCTTATCTACTTGGCTAAGTAGCAAGAGAGACTTTAAACTGGCGGCTCTTAGATAATATAGCTCTTTTGCGCCCTTCCATTTGCTTAGTTCTGTCCCATAATTCTTTAGGCAACTCTGTATAACTTTATCCTTTTATAATAACTAGGGGCACTTTACTTAGATCTACCGTAATAGCTAAAGGATTAATTCTATTATTAATGCAGTAGAAGTAAGAGCGGCTATTAAAGCGTTCCATCTCAGTTATATATATTAGCTTAAACGTATCTTTGTAATTCTTAACGGCCCTAAGACAGTAGGAATGTATCTATTTCCTAACTTTGTTCCCGTTGCCATTGAGAAGAAAATTATAATCTTAAATTACCGCTAGAGAATCCTATTGTTATTTACTAAGAAGGGCGTTAGATAGAGCGCTGGCAGCTATAAGCTTAACTGCTATAGGGAAGCGATATAAAATCGCACTATAGAGATTGGCATGTCTAGACGGCGTATAGGGCGGCGCTTTTAAGTCTTAGTGCGTATCTACTAACTCTGCCTAAGTACCTCCTTTAGTGACCTTAAGGTTATTATAATCGTCCTAAATACTAATAAACTATAGCAGTGTTATTTGCTGGGTTTTAGTTAAAGGTCCTTTTGCTCTATAAGGAAGGTAAGGCGTAGTTATATGTATATCTCCTTTCTTATATAGCTAAGCTACCTAGTCGGTCGCATACTTTTCTATGTCTTTAGTAGTCTAGTCTTAGTTAAGATCTTATAAATAAATCCGTCGCCCTTAATTAATCTTCACGCCTTAAGATCCTCCTACTATAATTCTAAGTGGTAATATATGCCGGGTAGGATAATTATACAGTTGTCCTTAGTTTTATTATCTAGAGAAACGCTTCCTTGGATTATATCGGTATTATATCCACTTTTAAGAAGCGAGGGAATATTAACGTTAATATGGCGGAAAGCTGTAGAGTCTCCTTTAATTGCGAATTTTATATAATAAGGGTAGGAAATAAGTTGCCACTAGCTATTAGGTTTAAGAGCGTAATAGAGATAATAATACTAAGGGTCTTATCTTATTAGCTGTTGGCAGAGACCATAGACTATTGTTCTTAACTAGCTATAATTTGGTCGCCCATTAATTAGACGCTAATGGTGGCGGTATATATGTATTTTCTTATTAATTATTACCAAGATACTAAAATCCCACTACTATCTAAATATATTTAAAATTATAGATCCTTCTTACTTCTATACTTCTTAGTCTTTTAGTAATATTATCTAATTAAGTAAAGCCTTTCTGTTGTATAAAAACCTTAGCGCTAAATTATAAATAAACTTATATAGTCTTAAGGAATTAGATAAAACTAGAGGTCTATAAGCCTTTCTAAACTAAGAGTATATGGTGGGATTAGTCTTTATAGTGCTAAGGTAGTTATAAGCGTAATATATTAAACGGAGTCTATAATATAGTGCGGCATAGTTTAGACCCTTTATTGGTAAACCTATACGTCCTTTTATGGCTTGCGTATGCATTTAGCAGACTTTATATATCTCTAGATTAGAACTAGCTGCCCTATATTAACTACGCAAGAGCTTTATAACCTTAGTTGGTTTAATTTTAATAGTTTAGTTTAGGGACGCCTTAAGATAAGCGGGTATATTATTCTTATAGTTACACCCTTATTTTGCGCGGAGTATTGCTATAGTATCTACGGCCTCCTTAATATACTCCTTATTATCTCCCGGTTTAATAACGTTCTTATTAAATATTGATTCTACTCCTAGCCCTCCTACTTTTGGGTAAGTAATCGTTAGCCCTTTTCTTAGATTTCTTCTTAATGAAGATACTGGTAGCTGTAAGGGCGAGCTAATAGGCGTTCTAGCTGTGAAAATGCTCTCGTTTATAGATAATAAAGGCGAGTTAACTAATATAGGTAATCCTTATTAAGACGGACTTGGTATAATACTGATGCCTCTTCCTTAAATAAGTGTTGATGGCTAAAAGGCTAAGGGATTTATTACGTTAGAAGTATGTTGTGAATATATTTATAGTATAAGAGCTAAGCTCTCTCCTACTTATTTAATTCCGATATTAGTGACCTCTAGTCTTATAGTAGTTAGTCTCCTACTTCTTAGCAGCAGGTCCTTATTTAGAATAAGGAAGCTAGTTAAGTGTCTTTTTAAGCTATGCTTATTTACCACCTAGTCTAATACTGCCCTTTCTAGTATCTTTAGCGCGAGCGCAAAATTGGTTGGCTGTAGTTAAGTAGTGTTTTTAATGCCGCGTTTTAGATATTTAAGCCTATTAATTAGGGCCTTATTAACTTATACCGTTACTTTATAAAGTGGGTGGATAGTAAGCTTTTAGGCGGTAGAAAGGAAGTAATAGGAGACTACGTATTTAAGTGGACTGTTAAGAACACCTTATCCCTAGGACTTTTAGATGGTTTCTCTAGCTTTATTATACTAATTTCTTTAATCCTTTACTATTTTACTAATGTTAGAGATATTTTTAAATATTAATAAGAACGCGTCCCTTCTTAGAGATACCTATAGCCCGTTATCCTAGTTAACGAAATTAACTACTATAATAATAATTCATTGCTTAACGTCCGATTCGGATCCCTATTAGGCCCACGTGGACTACTCCTTATTTACATATAGGGAGAAAACTCAACTTAAGAAAGACTCAACTTGAGAAAACCCCGTGATCCATCTCCCCGCCTCTTAGGACTCGCCTATAAGGCGCCTGCAAGGCGCCTATAAGTCACCTGTAGTGCTCTTACTACCTTACTTTTTGACCTCCTTAGGAACCACTGCTGCCGTAACTAGCCTACGGACGCGCTAGTATTGCATACTTTACTCTGCTACTATAGAGTCATTAAGGGGCGCCCGTTACTCGCCCCCCCGCCTTTTATTATTATTTCCTTTGCGACCTAGAACTGGTTTAGTATATTTTAGCTAATAAGCCACTAGGTAACCGCCTTAAGGCCTTTTTATATCGAGAGCAGTGTCTTATAGTTCTTTATACTAGCTACTAAGAGTATTACTTCTTAGTTAGTGCGTAAGGGGCATAACAGTATTACGTGTTTTAGTGTCTGTCTTAGCCAGCTATATTTGCATCTTAGGCTACCTACTAGAACACCCACCTAGTAGAGCTAGTCTTTTAGTCCTATTATTCCTATTCTTAAAAGCGTTGCCATTATATTTTCTACCTTCATTAGGCCTTCTCGGAGCCCTAGGGTATTTACCCCCTATAGCGTTAACTATGCTACAGCTTGGGTTCCTCTTGCCTTAGTTAGCCTCTGTACATTTAACTCCCATATACCTCTTTAGCGTTAGTCCAGCCAGTATTATATTGCGGTAGATAGTTTCCTAGCGTTCTTTTATACTCTACTTTAGCTCCTTTCTCTCTCTTACTATTATTCTTACTAGCCTCTTACGCGTTTCCCTTCCTCCTCTATATAGGCCTAGGCCCTAAAGCAGCACTATTCTTCTTCTACTTTCTTTACCTATTTCTCCAATATATCTTCCCTACTTTAGGGTTATTAGTTTGTTCTCCTATAAAGCGCCCTAGGGTCCCTCTATAGTTTATTTAGGCGTGTCTTAATATACTTTATAACATTAAAGTTGCGTTCCTTTTACGCCCTTTATATTGCAGCGGCTTTAATATATAGTTATAGGGGGGGAATATTAGCTTCCTTCTTAAGCAGAGCTGTAGCCGTTCGCTTATATCCGCCTATTATACTCCAGAGGCAGGCTATTTAGACCTTTTAGAGTGGTTTAAGGAGCGATTTAGGGGGGCCTTTCTCAGATTCTCTAATGGCCCAGATACTAGACCTATACATCATGGTTAGCCGGACAACTGCTATGTATAGTAGGCGTGACCTCTAGAAGCATGGACCCTATATAGAATTAACGATCCTAGATAATGCGATGTACTGTGCTTAGCCCTTACGGGCTACTTACGCCGCATATACGCTCCACCAGAGCTTACTATCTACCTATACTTCTAATACTCTTAGGCCCTAAACTGGTTAACCCCTAAAGCCTTAGATGCGAATTATGTGCTAGAGATCTGCAGATTAGTTGCGTTTTCTTATAAAATAGATTAGCTAGTATTTCTCTAGTGAGAATTGGACTCTATGTTATCTTGCCCATTCTATATAGGTATTATATACTTTCTCTAGTGTTCTACAATTCTCTGCGGCTGTTAGCCCGTATATAATTAGGTTTATATCATTAACAAAGCCTATCCCCTAGGTTGCCTCTTCCTTAAAGGAGTTAAGCAGGTTGCTTATAAAGAAAAGGAAGAGTATTAGCAAGAGGGGTAATCCTTGCGGTATTCCTGTTGCAACTGCGATAGGGGGGCTTTAGTATCCGCTAAAGACTAGTGATATTTCTTTTTAACCTATAAACCCTTAAACAAATTATATAATCTATTCTAGGAAGCCTTTTACCCTAAGGATGTATAGGAGACGCTTGTAGGGTATATTATTATAGGCGCCACTAATATCTAAGCTAAGCATTAATACTATAAAGTCCCTTCGCATCGCCCATGCAGATTTAATAGTGGCAGCAAGTAGCGTAAGTGCTAATAGTGTTAAGCGGTTCTTTCTTACCCCCATTTGGCTTTGTAGTAGTAGGGCGTGTTCCTCAGCCATATCTACTATGCGGTCCGCTATTACCCTTTCTAAGATCTTGCTAAGGGTATTCTCTAAGGCAATAGGGCGGTAGCTTCCTAGGAGTAAGTAGTCTACTTTGCCTTCTTTACGTAGGACAAACGTTATTATAGCTCTTCTGAGTTTTAGGTAGTAGCTTATTACAAAGCATGCTCTAGCTACATCCGCAAGCTAAGGTGCTATTAGTGGTCCGCAGGTCTTTAGGGCTTTATTTAGGATCCCATCTGGTCCTAGTGCTATATTATTTAAAAGGCGGCTAATAATTCTAGCCATTTCTTTAGTTATTATATCACTATTAACCCTTAAGCGAGTCACCGGTGCTTCGCCTGTAATATCACTAAGGTCTACTAAAGCTGGTTAAGGGAAAAATCTTTTTATAAGGATCTTTGCCTTCTTATTATTGTCGCTTATAGCCAGTGATTTACCTGGTCTTCGTAGGGGCGAAAGGTATAGGTCTTCTACTGGACGTCCCGCCTTTTTTTTTGCCTATTTTGCTATCCTCCAAAGACCTTTATTATAGGGGAGGCTTAGGTTAGTAGTATGCTCATTTATAAACTATCTCCAGCTATTCCTTACTTCTTTTTTTAGGGTATTCTTTAGCTAGTTTCTTATGTCTTTGTATTATCTCTTATCTTTAGGATTATAGCTACTTGTGTATTTTCTTCTTACTCGTCATTAGCTAGTAATAAGAATTACGTATTATGCGGACCATACGTGTCGCGTATAGGGGCCCAGTTTTAAGACTAGGCAGTGCTCTTCTAGCCCATTTTTAATTACTACCTAGATCCTTTTTAGTCTTTAGTCGATTTCCTTAGGGGTAGCTAATAAGCCTCACTCGTTTAGTATCAGGTGGATTTCTTCTAGGTCTTAAAGTTGTTATTTAACTATGTTAAGGAAGCTGTCTATCTTAAGCTTTCTTATTGCGTATCTTTTGCTATTTAGTTACGCCTTAATATCTAGATCTAGCTATATCTAGATAGGGATATGGTCTAAGGCAAGTGCCCATTCTTCTTTAGGTTTGCACCTTTTAAGTCTCTAGTATAGGCCTTCGTCTATAAATATAAGGTCAATTGTGCTTCTAGCGGTGCCTTATTACCATATAATTGCTCCTAGAAGGGTGGCCAGCTTAAGGCCCCCGGTGTCTATAGCTCTTAGTAGGCACTCTACCTGTCGTTCAGTAGCAATATAGATACCCCCCCACTACGGGTAGTGGAGGTTTATGTCTCCTAATAGGATAAACTCTATGCCTTTAGTTTCTAGTAAGCTAATTACCGATATAATATTCTCTATTTATAGGACCCCTTCGACCCTAGGGTTATACACATTAATAATCTATACCGGTCCCCTATATGTCTGGATTATTATTACTGTAATATCTAGGTTAACTGCCTGCCATGACCACAAGGATAGGCTAATAGCCTTGCTGATCATAAAGTATACATATGTGGCTGCTTTTAGTTTATATAGGAGCTGGAATCCTCGGGGGCAGTATATTGATTATATATAGGCATTGTAATACGGCTCTTATATAGCAAGGATATAATATTTCTCTAGGTCTAGGCTGTTTAGTAAAGGCCTTGCAAGACAGTGGTTTATATTGCCGCAGTTGTACTATATAATGAATAGGTGGCGGACCCCTAGTAAGGGCCCTTCGCCTCTCCTTCATTCCTCGCTTCTTCTGTTTCCACTTTCTCTAGGACATTTAGAACTTCTATCTCTTATATCTGCACCCTAGTTACTACTTATTTTATATAGAGCTTTCTATTCCCATATCTTATATTCCTACTAGCGCTTCTATATCTAAATCTGTTATTATCTCTAGTTCTTCCCCTATTCTTGCTAGTTAGCTATATACCCTTTAAGAGTTGGCTATAAATATTATATTTGCCGCGTTAAGTCTAATTCTTAATTATCCTAGTCTTAAGCTTACTATAGCTGTCTATAAGGGTCTTCCTACAAGGCATCCTCTCCCTTATGTTCCCTGTGACCCTTATATCCCTATACAGTCTAGTAATATTACGCGGCGTCGCTTCTAGCCCATTAAGGCTTAGGATAGCTGGCCTAGCCCCCTAGTATTAAAGGTAGGAAACGCTAGAAAGGCACCTAAGCCCCCCTGGCTTATCGCCTGTTATTTCCATTTATATAACCTAGCGTGCAGTTATTCCCGCAGCTATTAAGCCCTTACCTTCTATCTCCTGTATTTAATGTAGTCTTCTCTCTCTTACGCCTTATGTGTGCTTTGGTGGCAGTTTACGCATTTTATTTAGTCTTAATTTAAGCAATATCTTGTATTATAGGGGCCTGTATAGTGGCCATAGCACACCTATACTACGCATGTAGATTAGGTA
>Ga0307515_10011155_pt1 | contig 17084 bp, 12 predicted proteins | sample 17_EM_MG_FD_194513 | JGI IMG/M metagenome (GOLD analysis project Ga0307515, IMG submission 194513) | Populus trichocarpa ectomycorrhiza microbial communities from riparian zone in the Pacific Northwest, United States - 17_EM | ecosystem: Host-associated > Plants > Roots > Unclassified | place...
GCGGACCGGGGGTCGGTCACCTTGGCCACGGTGTCGAGCAGCGGCTGGATCGGCGCCGTCCCGGCGCGCTCGATCGCCGGCTCGTCCATGCACGCGGTGTAGTAGGCGCCGATCTTGTCGAGCGTCGGATCGCCGGAGTTGCCCTTGGCCGCACCCTCGAGCACCTGGTGCAGCAGATCCTCGGCGTCCTTGACCACGAGCGCGATCGCGCCCCACGACGAGCGATCGGGCGGGATCATCGCGGTCTTGAGGAAGCCGCCGCACGAGAACGCGTAGAAGTCGGTGCACGGATCGGCGGTCGGATCGATCCAGTCGGGGACGATGCCGGACTGCGCCAGCGTCATCTGGGTCGGCGCCCAGCGGGTCTGCGGTTTCGGCGCCGCGGTGGTCGGTGCCGTCGGCGCGGTGGTCGGTGCCGTCGGCGCGGTGGTGGCCGCAGGTGGCGAGGTCGTGGACGACGGCGAGCCGCCCGAGCACGCGGCGGCAGCGACGAGGAGGACGGCGTGGCGCATCTCGGCGGACAGTAGCAAAGCGCTGCGCGCCGCGCGCGTGCGACCGCGTGCGACAGCACCGGGGCGGCGAGGCATATCGGCGAGACGCGCGGCGGACGCCGGCGTCAGAGCACGAGGTTCACGATGTAGAACTCGTTCTGCAGGCCGCCCGGACCCGCGTCGAACGTCCGGCCGGCGACGTGGATCGCGTTGCTGCCGCCGTCGTCGGGGGTGCTCCACACCGTGACCAGCGCGCTGCCGTCGGCCGCGACGTCGAGCGCCGGGCAGCGGGGGTCTCCGTCGGAGATCCACACTCTGCCAGCGATGCATTCGTGACACGGCTGTCATGGCCGCCAGGGCGAGCGCCAGCTATGGTCCGCCGCGTGCTGTACGAGCCGTTGACCCTGCGTTCTGGAGCCGTCGTCCCCAACCGCATCGCGCTCGCGCCGATGACCAACGGCCAGTCGCTGGCCGACGGCCGGCTCGGCGACGACGAGCTCGCCTGGCTGGCGCGCTGCGCCGACGGCGGCTTCGGCCTGATCGAGACCTGCGCGTCGTACGTCTCGCTCGACGGCAAGGCCTGGGACGGCGAGCTCGGGGTCGACCTCGACGACGATCTGCCCGCGCTGACCCGGCTCGCCGAGCGGCTGCGGCGCGGCGGTGGGCTGGCGATCGTGCAGCTGTTCCACGGCGGCGTCCGCGCGACCCAGCGGCTGAGCGGCGAGCAGGTGTGGAGCGCGAGCACGTGGCAGGAGGACGCGCCGACCTTCGAGGTCCCGCGGCCGGCGACCCAGGACGATCTCGCGCGCACGATCGAGCGGTTCGCGGCGGCCGCGCAGCGCTGCCAGCGCGCCGGGTTCGACGGCATCGAGCTGCATGGCGCGCACGGCTATCTGCTGTCGCAGTTCCTGTCGGCGACGATGAACCCGCGCAGCGACGGCTGGGGCGGCGATCTGGTCGGCCGGGCGCGGCTGATCCGCGAGGTCACGCGCGCGGTGCGGGCCCGGTGCGGCCGGCAGTTCACCGTCGGCGTCCGGCTCTCGCTCGAGGACTGGGGCTCGGCGCGCGGGCTCGACCTCGACGAGAGCCTGCAGGTCGCGGCCTGGCTGGCCGAGGACGGGGTCGACTTCGTGCACGCGTCGCTGTGGAACTCGGCGGCGATGACGAAGAAGCGCCCCGATCAGCACGCCGTACCGCAGCTGCGCGCCGCGCTGCCGCGCGATGTTGCGGTGATCGCGTGCGGCGGGCTGTGGACCGCGGCCGATGCGATCGCGCTGCGCGAGCGCGGCGCCGACATGGTGGCGCTCGGCCGCGCGGCGATCTGCAACCCGGACTGGCCGATCGACGCCCGCACCCCCGGCTGGGAGCCGAAGCGGCCGCCGATCACCCGCGCCGAGCTACTCGAGCGCTCGGTGTCGCCGGTGTTCATAGGATATCTGAGTCGGTGGAAAAATTTCGTGGCGTAGTACAAGCGGGAGAAACGCGGGCGCAACCACCCGGACGCGATAGACTTTGGTTGGGTCAGGTTCAGGATGGTCATGGATGGTCTCGGTGGTGACGCTCCGGAAGCGATCGCGCGGATCGCGCGGCCGATCCACGGCGAGCGCGATCTCGATCGGCTGATCGAGCAGGTCGGCACGGCGCGCATCGTGCTGATCGGCGAGGCCAGCCACGGCATGCACGAGCTCAACGACCTGCGCGGCACGCTGACCCGCAAGCTGATCGCCGAGCGCGGGTTCGCGGCGGTGGCGATCGCGGGCGGCTGGCCCGAGGCGCTGCGGATCGATCGCTACGTCCGCGCCCGGAGCGACGACGAATCGGCGACGGCGGCGCTGACCGGGTTCGAGCGGTTCCCGACGTGGATGTGGCGCAACTCCGACGTCGCCGCGTTCGCCGAGTGGCTCGCGACCTGGAACTCGCAGCGCCCGGCGGACCAGCGCGCCGGGTTCTACGGCCTGGACCTGTACTCGCTGTACGTGGCGATCCGATCGCTGCTGTCGTTCCTCGACGACGCCGATCCGGTGGTGGCGCGGCGGGCGCGCGTGCACTACGCGAGCTTCGATCACGTCGGCGATCTCGGCGAGCCCGCCGACCGGCCACCGCCGCTCGAGCTCACCGTGGGGTCCGAGGACGAGGTCGTCGCCGAGCTGGTCGAGATGCAGCGCCGCCACGTCGCGCGGTCCGGGCGCACGCCGGCGGGCGACAGCTGGTTCCACGCGATGCAGGCGGCGAACATCACGCAGAACGCCGACGCCTACTACCGCGCGGTGCTGCGCGGCCGCGTGGCGTGGACGCTGCGCGATGGCCGGATGGCGGACACGCTCGACATGCTCGCCGAGCGCCTCGGTGCGCCGGGACAACCGGCGCGGCTGGTGGTGTGGGCCCACAACCGGCATGTCGGCGACGCGCGCGCGACCGCGATGGGCGAGGCCGGCGAGACCTCGCTCGGTCAGATGATGCGCCAGCGCCACCCCGGCGAGGTCGCGCTGGTCGGCATGACCACGCACACTGGCACCGTGATGTGCGCGCGCGCCTGGGGCGAGCCGGTGGTGATCTCGCCGGTGCCACCGAGCCAGGGCGAGAGCTGGGAGGGGCTGTTCCACAGCTCGGGGTTCCCGCGGTTCTATGTCGGGCACGCGGCGCTGCGCCGGACGCTCGGCGAGCGCGCCCAGCGGCTGCAGCGATCGATCGGCGTGGTCTATCACCCCGACGCCGAGCGCCACCAGCACTACCACGCGTCGCGCCTGGCCGACGAGTTCGACGTCGTCGTCCACATCGACACCTGCCACGCCGCGAATCCGCCCGACGGTGCCGCGCTGTCCGATCCGCTCGGCGCCGTCGGTGGATAGCGCAGGCGAACGGGTTACCCGCGGCGTACCTCACGGGGTGCAGGCGGGGCGCTACGTTGCGGCATGGCGATCGCGAGTGATGTGGCGGATCAGCGACCCTGGCTCCGGCTCGTGCTCGATGCGCCGTCACCGGCGGGTGAGGTCGGCTGCGATCCCGGCGCGGTGATCTGTAGCTGCCGCACGCACCAGGTCGGACCGATCGGCGCCGCCGGCGGCCGCGATCCGCAGAGCTGAACCGCCGGCGTCACAGCCGCGCGATCAGCCGCTTCGCGAACCGGTACGCGTCGCCCGGCCACCGCGCCGAGACGTAGCGGCCGTCCTCGACCACGAACGCGGGGCCGTCATCGTCCCGGGTGCCGCGGCGCGACAGCTCGCGCGGTCCGCGCTCGAAGTCCTCGGGCCGGGCCAGCGCCGCGACGACCTCGTCCTCGACGTAGGCCGGGTAGGTCCGGTAGTACCGGCCGCGCCGCCAGAACGTCGCGAGGTAGGCGCTGCGCTCCATGTACTTAGGCAGGCAGGTGGTGCGGACGCCATGCAGCACCGACCGGCCGGCAGCCTGGCTGCGCGCGGCGACCAGCACACCGTGGCAGATCGCCGCGATCGGCCGGGGCGTGGCGAAGAACGCCGCGGTGAGCCGCTGGACCACCTCGCTGCCCAGGTACTGTCGCATGCCGGGGGCGTGGCCGCCGGGGAGCAACAGCGCGGCGTGGTCGGCGGCCGCGCAGTCCGCCCAGCGCCGCGGCGACACGAACTCGGGCGCGTGCTCGAGTTCGCGGTAGAACGCGATCGCCTCGGGCCGCGCGCCGAGCTTGCCGAACACGACGCCGGTGAGCAGCAGCGGATCGCACGCCGGCGTCGCCCCGGCCTCGGTGGCGAACACGACGTCGTGGCCGGCCTCGCGGAGGAGCTTCCACGGCACCGCGACCTCGGTGACGTCGAAGTCGCGATCGGGAAGGGGTACCAGCACGCTCGCCATGCCCGGCATTGTAGGCCGCCGGGACGCGCGCGCGCCGATCCGCACGCCGGGCGGGTTCGCTCAGCGCGAGCTCGCGTCGTTGTCGGGCTCGTGCAGCGAATCGTCGTCGTGGGGGTGCGACGGGCCGGCCGTGACGTTGTCGTTGTCTGCGTCCACGTCTACGCCGGGACTGTGCGAGCTCGGGTTGCGTGCGTCGTTGCCGATCGTCGCAGCCTCGCTCTGTGGGCTCGGTTTCGGTTTCCTGGACGGTTTGAAGCGTTGCTTGCGTGGCATGGGCTCAGACCGAGCAACTTTCGTGCACACGGGGCGCACCGCCCCAGGATGCCCCGCGGCCGTCCCGGGCCCCGGAGGAGGGCGTATCCGCCCGGTGCGGCAGGCTGTAATCTCGGGGCCGGTCGAGACCTTTCCCCGGAGCGTATGTCCGGACCTGATTGCCCGCCCGAGCAGTGCTGCTGCGGCGACTGGATCGCCGGGCTGGCGCGCGACCACGCCGGCCGGCTCGCCGCGATCGCCCGGCGCGAGGGAGTGGCGGCGAGCGACGCGCTCGATGTCGTACAGGATGCGTTTCACACCCTGCTCGGCCGGTCCGACATCACGGCGCTGCAGGCGCGGCCGGGCGACGCCGCGCGGCTGCTCGCCGCGATCGTCCGCAACGCCGCGCGCAACCTGCGCCGCCGCCACCACCGCGCCCGGCCCCACGTCGAGCTCGACGCCGAGCCGCTGCCGGCCGCGGAGCCTCGCCCGGACGACGCGCTGGAGCACGCCGCCACCGCCGTGCAACTGGTCGGCTGCCTGTCGCAGCTCGGCGAGGTCCATCGCCAGATCGTCACGCTGCGCGTGCTCGAGGAGCTGTCGAGCGAGGAGGCCGCCCGCGCGCTCGGGTTGACCCCGAACCACGTCGCGGTGCTCCTGCATCGCGCGCGCAAGCAGCTCGAGCGTTGCATGCAGGCGGCGTGACCGGCCGCCCCGGCCTCAGGGCGCGGCGATCGCCACGTCGCCGGCCAGCGCGCGGTCGAGCATGCCGGCGACGAACGCGCGCGGCCGGCTACCGACCAGGCGGCCGACCTCGCGGCCATCGCGCCACAGCACCACGGTCGGCATCGCGCGCACGTCGAACCGCTCGGCGAGCGCGGGCTCGTCGTTGACGTCGACCGCGACGAACCGGGCGCGGCCGGCGTACTCGTGGGCGAGCTGGGCCAGCACCGGCGCCAGCACGCGGCACGGGCTGCACCACTTCGCCGTGAAGTCGATCAGGGTGACGCCGGGCGCGGCGGCGGCGGTCTCGAACCGGGTGTGGTCGAGCAGGGGGATCGCATCGGTCTTCGGAGCGGGCATGCCGGGAGAGGTGTCGACCGGCCACGAGATGACAGCCGAACCGACCGTGACGATCGGCCCCGGCCGCGGTACGACGTGGTCATGCCCGGTATGCCCGCCCGGTCGGCCCGGTCGCCCCGGCTGATCCAGCAGTCCGCGAGCGTGCCGCTCCGCGCCGACGGCACGCTCACGATCGCCTGCGTCGCCGACACCCACTCGCAGCCGCACCCGGCGACCGCCGAGCGGCTCGCGGCGATCGCGCCCGACGCGATCCTCCACGCCGGCGACATCGGCGATCCGGCGGTGATCGATCAGCTCGCCGCCGCGGCGCCGGTGTTCGCGGTGCGCGGCAACATCGACACACGGTCGCAGTTCCCCGACGTGCTGGTCCTCGACCTGGTCGGCGCCGGCGGCGACCGCCGGCTGCGGATCTGGCTGACCCACATCGCGGTCAACGGGCCGCGGCTTTCCGCCGACGTCGCGCGCGCGGCCCGCGCCGGCCAGGCGCAGCTCGTCGTGTGCGGCCACTCGCACGTGCCGTTCATCGGCCGCGACCGCGATCTCACGGTGTTCAATCCCGGCTCGATCGGCCCGCGGCGGTTCCAGCTGCCGATCGTGTTCGGTACCATCGCGATCGCGCCGACCGGGGTGCGGCTCGCGCACGTCGACTGCGCGACCGGCCAGGCGTGGACCCCACCCTGACCGACCCGGCGCAGCGGGTCAGCCGCCGATCTTGCCGAGCACGAACGCGGTGGCGGCGTTCTGGTCGCGGTTCAGGTAGGTCAGGTGGACCTGGGTGCTGAATCCGCTGTCGCAGAACGTGTCGTTGCGATCGCAGTAGGCCTGGATCCGCGACGCGAAGCCGCTCAGCACCTGGAGCTGCGCGGCGCTGCGCGGGAACAGGCCGTTGCGCCGCGACGTGCCCAGATCGAACGCCTGGTTGGTCACGTGGCGCGGGTCGCCGAACGTGGTCACGGCGGTGACGTGGCTCGAGATCGCCGCTGCGATCGGCGGCGTGGCGGTGCCGAGCGAGCCGCCCTGGCCGCCGCCGAGCACGTCGAGGACCACGTGGGCGCCCTGCGAGTAGCCGGCGAGCACGATCTTCTGGCTCGGGCAGCTCTGGACCTGCGCGGTCAGCTGGGCCTTCAGCGCGTTGATGCCCTGCAGCGAGCTGCTGTTGTAGTTGCCGAGCGTGGCGGGGTAGCTGACCGACGCCCGGGTGATCGACTGGGTGCTGGTATCGATGATCTGATCGACCAGCGCGCCGGTGATGCCCTCGCCGGCGGCCTCGGTCGAGGCCCGGGCAGTGATGATGTGGACCGCGGCACAGGCATCCAGCGCCTGGGTCGAATCCGTGTCCGTATCCGGGGCGGCGACGCAGGCGCCGAGCATGAGCGAACCGAGCAACATCGAGCGGGTGAGTGAGGTCTTCATGGCGGACTCCATCGGAAGAGCAGAGTGGGGGACGCAAGAGCGGGAGTAGATCCGGGGTGTGTAGTGGGGTGGGCCCTGGGCTCGGGGCAGCAAGTGACCTCCTGGGTGGCGGGACTCCGGAGCGCGGTGCGGCGAGGTGTGAGTCAGCAGGCACGACGCATCGCGTGGAGCTCGTGCGGCCGATCCTGTGTGCGCGGCAGACAGGACCGGGCGTGGCCGCGTCAGCGGGACGCACGTTCACCGATAGATGGTTAATTAAAAACTGTCAAGTTCCTGATTGTCGAGATCGGATCTGATGGGAATATCGACGACGAATTGGGGAGATTTGCCACGCGATCGAGAGATGCGTTACATCGAGGAACGAACGTGTTCGAACGGAGCGCGGCCCGCCGCGCATGACGAGCCGCGTCGCGAGCCGGCCTGGGAGCGACGCGATCAGTGCGCGCGCTGCGCCGCGCCGCGCTCGACCACCAGGATCCGCCGGGCCTTGCGGCCGGCGTCATCGGCGACGACGATCTCGTGCTTGCCGTCGACCGGAGTCCAGAACACCCGCTGGTCGGACGGCGCGGATCCGACCAGCGCGCCGTCGACGAACCAGCTCAGCCGGGCCGCGCGGGTCGACGCCGACAGCGGCACCTGCTGGCGGCTCGCCGGCACGCCGGGGATCAGCGTCACGATCTGGCCCTCGCCGGGCGTCATCATCGCCGGCGGCGCGCCGGCGGTCTCGGCGGCGCAGTCGTCGTCGAACACCGGCGGCTCGGGGACCGCGCGGTGCCGGTCGGCGAGCCAGGCGGTGACCGAGCTCGGCAGCACCACGAAGCTTCGGCGGTCGTAGCCGCGGCCGGGCTTGCGGCACGCCGGCAGCACCGCGCGGCCGGTGGCGTGATCGACCTCGTAGGCGTGGTGATACGGGCACGGCGCGGTCGGCACGGCGTGGATCGGCGCGCGGACCTTGACTCGATCGGGGCACGCGTCGCCGGCGAGGTGGCCGGAGTACGCGCAGACCAGGACCTCGGTGAGATCGTCGGGCGGCCGGGCCGCACCGGGCGGCGCGCGGCGCGCCAGGCCCTCGAGCACGTCGAACAGGAGCGGCCCCGCGGCCTCGGAGCCGACCAGCTCGGCGCTCGGCTTCTGGTCGACGTTGCCGGTCCACACCACCGCGGTGTAGGCCGGGCCGGAGCCCACCGCCCACGCGTCGCGGAACCCGAAGCTCGTGCCGGTCTTCCAGTGGATCGCGGGCGGCACGCCGGCGACGTCGCGGCGGCGCGGGAAGTCGGGGCGGTCCTTCTGCGCCAGCGCCTGGCGGGTCAACCACGCCGCGCCGGCGCCGAACACCGGGGCGTCCGGCGCCGGTTCGCCGGCGAGCAGGCGCAGCGGGCGGTACACGCCGTCCTCGGCGAGGGTCGCGTACAGCCCTGCGAGCTCGAGCGGCGTCAGCTCGAAGCCGCCGACGATCATCGACAGGCCGTGCTGACCGGGCGCGGCGCGCGCCGGAGCCACTCCCATGCGGGCGAGCTCGCCGACGAAGCTCTCGACCCCGAAGCGGTCGAGCAGGTCGACGAACGGCAGGTTGAGCGAGCGCGACAGCGCGTCGCGCAGCGTGACCAGCCCGGACCAGTCGCCGTCGAAGTTGCGCGGCCGGTAGGTGCCGTACTGGGTCGGCACGTCGGCGACCAGGTACTCGGGCAGCGCCAGGCCGCGATCGATCGCGAGCGCGTAGAGCAGCGGCTTGAGCGTCGAGCCCGGCGAGCGCGGCCGCTCGAACATCGCGATCTGCCCGCCGTGCCGGGCGTCGAGGAAGTCGAGGCTGCCGACCAGCGCGACGACCTCGCGGCTGCGGTGATCGACCACCACGATCGCGCCGCCGTGGATCGCCTTGCGCTCGAGCTCGCCGCGGCGCAGCACGACCTCGCGCTCGGCGAGCGCCTGGGCGCCGGCGTCGAGCGTCGACCGCAGGTGGATCTCGCCGGGGTGATGCTTGTGCAGCGACACCGCGGCGTGGGCCGCCTGGCGCGGCATCCGGCGCAGCCGGTCCGGCGGATCGGTCTGGGCGGCCTCGGCCAGCGCGGTGCGGGCGTCGACCCCGGCGAACACGCCGGCGGCGATCAGCTTGCCGAGGATCGCGTCGCGCCGGGCGCGCAGCCGCTCGGTGTTGGCCGGGCGCGGCGCGTAGCGCCTGGGGCCCTGCGGCACCGCGAGCAGGGTCGCGATCTCGAGCGGCGTCAGGTGGCGCGCGCCGTGGCCGAAGTACGACCACGCCGCCGACTCGACGCCCTCGACGTTGCCGCCGTACGGCGTGCGCGACAGGTACTCGGCGAGGATCTCGCGCTTGGACAGCCGGAGGTCGAGCTGCACGGCGCGGAACATGTCGGCGAGCTTGCTCGGCAGCGTGCGCGGCCGGGGCTCGAGCAGCCGGGCCAGCTGCATGGTCAAGGTCGACCCGCCCGACACCCGGCGGGCGTGGATCGCGTCGCTCGCCGCGGCGCGCACGATCGCCAGCGGATCGACCCCGTCGTGGTGCCAGAACCGCTTGTCCTCGAGCGCGACCAGCGCCGCGACGAACGCCGGATCGACGTCGTCGAGCGCGACCGGCAGCCGCCACTTGTCGTCGCGCGACAGGAACACGTAGGCCGGCGTCCCGTCGCGGTACTCGACGGCGACCGACCAGTCGCCGCGGCGCGCCGGCAGCGGGATCACCAGGGCCAGCGCGAGCACGGTCAGCAGCGCGGCGTTGACCGCGGTGACGGTCAGGAGCGCCCAGCGCAGGCGACGCCCCAGCCAGCGCCGGCCGCGCGCCACCCTCGAGGCCGGCTGTCCCGCGATCATCGTCAACCTCCCGCGGCGGCGGTCACAGCGTCTTGCCGGTCCACGGCCCGCCGATCACCACGATGCCGCCCTTGTCGCGCGCCCACAGCGTGGGGTCGTACATCGCCTCGGCCTCGGCCGGCGGGACCGAGAACCTGCCCGAGGTCACCGCGCGCACCGTGTAGACGATCTTCTTGGTGGCGCGGCCCGGCAGGGTGCCGAACGCCTCGAGCCGGTCATCGCGCAGGTTCATGAAGTCGGGCGTCCACTGCTCCTCGTCCTTGATCCACTCGGCCTTGGTCGCCCGGCCCAGCCGCGGGTTCTCGACCTCGAAGCCGGCGGGCAGGCGATCGACCACGGCGATGTTCTGGGTCCAAAGCGTGCTGGTGTTGGCGACCTCGATCTCGACGAACACCAGGTCGCCGAGCTTGACCGTGCCGCCGGCCAGATCGACCGGCGCGCCGCCGAGGTCGCGGTAGGTCCGCGAGATCGACAGGCCGTTGCCGCCGACCTTGTAGTCGGTGCCGGGCCGGACGCCCTCGCTGCTGATCACCAGCCAGGTGCCCGCGGCCTGCGCCGGGACGTCGAGCGTGAGCTGCTTGTACTCGCTCGCGCGGATCAGCGCCCACGCCTTGTCGATGGTCTTGTGCTTGGGCGCCCGCGGGTTGATGGTCGCGCCGTCGGCGACCAGCGTGCCGCCGGGCGTGCCCTTGGGGCCGAGGCCGACCACCCACTTGCCCAGGCCCGTCACGCCCCACACCAGCTCCTGGGTGTTGTACCAGTACGACGAATGGCCGTTCAGGGCCTCGGCGACCCGCATCGCGAGCGGCTCGCCGGCGGGGTCGTTGCCGAACAGGTCGAAGAACGTGCTGAGCATCAGGCCGCGGCTGCGGCGATCGGAGTAGAAGCTCCAGCTGTTGATCCGCTCGTCGACGATCGGCGAGGTGTCGACCGCCTTCAAGTCCTTCTCGTAGCGCCGGTCGCCGGCGCGGTACAGCGCCGCCTTGAGCATGTACAGCGCCTCGGCCTGCTCGCCCTTGGCCTGCGCCGCCGTCTTCGCGATCAGGCTCGCGATCCGCGCCTTCTTGCCCTTGCCGGCGCGCGCCAGCACGTAGTGCAGGTAGGCCTCGGACTGCTCGTCGTAGTGGTTCCACGGCTCGTGCACGATCTTCTGGCCGCGCTCGTACTGCGCCAGCCGGCCCTCGATCCAGCCGATCACCTCCTTGAGCCGGTCCTCGGGCACCGCGTAGCTGCGCTCCTTGGCGTCGAGCAACATGTCGGTCGCGTACGCGGTCGCCCACTCGAGCGGCTCGGTCGCGCCCGGCCAGTAGCCGAACCCGCCCGACGGGGTCTCCATCGTGAACACGCGGGTGATCCCGGCGAGCACCATGTCCTCGATCTTGAGCTCGGCGAGCTTGGGATCGACCTGCTCGACCAGGCTGGCGACGTAGAGCAGCGGCCGGGTCGACGACACGGTCTGCTCGATGCAGCCGTAGGGGTAGTGCACCAGGTAGCTCAGGTGATCGAACGACTCGCCGTACGGGTTGTTGGTCATCCAGAACGTCGAGGTCTCGCTCAGCGGCGCCCAGTTCTTGAGCGCGGTCGCCTTCGCCACGAGGTCGAGCGGGCCGGGGTCGAGCCGGATCTTCTGCAGCGCGCGCTCCTTGGGGCCGGCGGGCAGGAACGGCACGTCGACCTCGTCCTTGACCTCGAACGTGCCGGACGGGCCTTTCGCCCGCGCGACGACCCGCAGCTTGGCGCCGCCGACCGCCATCATCGCCTTGGCCTGGAACACGATGGTCTCGGGGAAGCCGTTGGCGAGCTTGACCGAGCCGGTGTCCTTGCCGGTGAAGCTCAGCGGCGCGGTCGCGACCTTGGGCGCCGCGAGCCCCGGGATCGGCAGGACCTCGCTCTTGAGCGTCACCGTGACGTCGAGCGGCCCGCCCGACATGTTGGTCAGGAACACCGGGATCTGGAGCTCGTCGTTCTGGATGACGAACCGGGGGAACGTCACCTGGATGACCAGCGGGTCCTTGACCGTGACCCGGGCCTCGGCGCGGCCGATCCGCACCGGGGTCGAGACCACCGCCATCACGCGGAGCTCGCCGCGGTACTGCGGCACCTGGAACGGGATCGTGATCTTGCCGTCGGCGCCGACCGGCAACACGCCGGAGAACAGCGCGACCGGCTTGACCGGCTGGACGCGGCTCTTGCCGAGCGCGCCGCCGTCCTGGGACTCCTCGCCCGAGTCGCCGCCGCCGGTCTTCGACGACGCGCCCGCCGGCTGGTGCAGCATCGTCCAGCCGATGGTCTCGTAGGTCTCGACCCCGAGCGCGCGCTTGGCCAACAGCTGGGCCAGCGGGTTGGGGCTCTGGAAGTTGGTCAAGGACAGGATGCCCTCGTCGACCACGGCCACGGTCGCGAACGCCGGGCCGTCGGTCTTGCCGACGTCGAGCGTCACCGACAGCGGGCTCGACGACCGGACCTCCTTGGGCGCGGTGAGCTGCACCGGCTGGGTGACCTCGACCGGCACGACGTGCGCCGAGGCGACGCCGAACGCGCGGTCGGGCAGGAACGCGTCCTTGGACTCGAGGTGCGGATCTTTGACCACGAACGCGCTGACGTAGACGTTGGGCGCGAACTTGTCGAGCGTGAAGCTCCAGGTCGCGTCGCCGGCCGCGACGTCCTTCCACTCCGAGGCGAGCACGTGGTCGGTCTCGGCGGTCCACAGCACCTTGCCGCGGTACGGCGACCGGACGCTCGCCGCGACTGGCTCGCCGGCCTTGATGTCCCTGGGCAGCTTGACCGCCAGCTGGGTCGGCTTGGCCGGCCGCGGCGTCTGATCGACGTGGCCGCCGTCGCCGTAGCCGTAGTCCTCGTAGTAGTAATAGCCGCCCGAGAGCACCATCTCGGTCGCGGCCTTGCCCGAGGTGACCCGGATCAGGAAGCCGTAGCCGGCGTCGCCGGGCGTGACGTCGAAGCTGAACTTGCCGCCGACGACCTTGATGTCCTGCTTGCCCTCCGGGACCTTGCGCAGCCAGCGGTCGTAGCGCGAGTCGCCGCTGGCGTCGTCGTAGCCGTAGCCGTAGTCGGCGTCGAGGTGGGCGAGCTCGACGTGGAGCTGGCCGGTGGCCTGCGGCGCGACCTTGCCGTTCCAGTCGACCACGAGGCCCTCGACGGTGAAGGTCTCGCCCGGCGACGCGCGCAGCGCCTTGGTCCGCACGCCGACGTAGTACTTCTCGGGGTGCAGGATCGCGGTCGCGGTCTTGACCGTGGCGCGGCCGCTGCCGGCCTCCAGCACCGCCGCGGTCGCGGTCAGCTTGGCGGTCCCGGTGAATGCCGTGCCGTCCGCCGGATCGGGGCAGGCGATCGCGACGTGGCCCTTCGGATCGAGCTGGTCGCGGGCCTCGCCCAGCGCCACCGCCTTGCCCTTGGGGGCCAGGCCGTAGCTCAGATCGCCGTTGTCGTCGGGCGCGAACCGGTCGGGCTCGACCGAGCAGGTCAGCTCGACGCCGCTGTCGATCGCGCTGCCGCCGAACAGGTACTGCGCGGACACGTCGAACACCGCCTTGTCGCCGGTCACCAGCTGCGGCTTCTTCGGCGTGGCGGTGACCCGCATGCGCTCGGGGACGAACTCCTCGACCTGGAGGTCGTGGCCGGTCAGCGGCTTGTCGGCGACCGCCAGCGACACCCGCCAGTGGCCGGTGTCGGCGAACGCCGGAAACACCTGGTCGAGCGCGATCACGCCCGCCGCGTTGGTCTTGAGCGCGAGCTTGCGGACCACCTTGGCGCGCGGGTCGATGACCTGGACGTCGACCGGCAGCGGCTGGTCCGGCGCGCGGTCCTTGGCGTCGCGGACGATCGCCACCACGTGGGCGGTGTCGCCGGGCCGGTACACGCCGCGATCCGAGTAGATCGCCGCGCGGTACGGCACGTCGGGGACGAACGGCGCGCCCGACGTGCTCGACTCGGCGACGTCGGCGCGCAGGTCCTGGTAGCGGATGTAGGTCAGGTCGTCGCCCTTGCGCGCGATGATCGCGAACGGCACCGACTCGTCGGGATCATCGCCGGCCTTGACCGCCAGCGTGCAGCCGTCGCCGGCCTTGGTCGTGCACTTCGCGACCGACTTGCCGCTCTGGCGCACCAGGCTGACGTCGACGCCGCTCAGCAGCTCGGCCGAGTCCATGTCGAGCGCCCAGACCCGCACCGTCTGCTCGGCCGGCTTGCCCGGCGCGCTCCACTTCTTGGCGACCAGCGACATGTTGGTGAGCAACAGCCGCGACGTCGCCGCGCTGCCCACGCCGACCAGCCTGAGCTCGAGCACGCCCCGGGTCGTCGCCGGCAACAGCTCGCCGACGTCGAGCCAGCTCGTGGTCGGCGCGTCGGGGGCGCCGCGCAGCGGCACGGTCTTCTTCAGGATCACGTCGCTGGTTCGCTCGGTCGCCGTGTCGCTGCCCTCACCGAGCCAGAACACCAGGTTGTCCGCCGGGATCTGGCGGACCACCAGGTTCGCGCTGTCGATGTTGGTGTGCTTGATCCCCAGGTTGGTCCACGCGGTCCGCGGCAGGTACCGGCCGGTCGCCGCGAAGCTCAGCTGCGGCCGGCGCGCCGCCACCGAGAACGAGCGGGTGAACGGCGCGAGCACCACGCCGCCGTCGACCGAGGTCGCGCCGCCGTCGATCTTGACCTTGTAGACCCCGCGCTTGAACTCGCCGAACACGCGGAACCCGGCGCGGCCCGCGGTGATGTAGGTCTTCTTGACCGCCGGCTCGAAGTGGACGTGCTTGATCGAGTCGTCGTTGAGCTGGCAGCGCGCCGACAGGTTGTAGTAGCCCTCGCCCTCGTAGTACGCGCGGTTGCCGCGGCGCGCCGCGCTGTCGTCGCACACCACCTCGAGGTAGAACCCGCTGGCGCCCTCGACGACCGCCGCGGTCTTGATCGACACCGCCTTGTCGTTGGACACCACGTACTCGGCGGTCGCGGCGCTCGCCTTGGCCCCGGTCAAGGACGCCACCGTGCCCTTGATCGAGACGCCCAGCTTGGCGCCGAGCACGAGCTGCGGATCGCTGAGCGTGACCACGATGTGGCTCGGCGCCGCCCGCGGCAGCATCGCGATCCCGGCCGGGGTCTTGCCGTCGACCGTGAAGCTCATCGCCGCCTTCGCGATGTTGGGCAAGATCGCGCCCGAGAACGCGATGTCCATCGTGATCTTGTGGTGCGGCAGGTCGATGTCGCTGGGCGACCAGCCGAGGAACTTGAACCCCGGGGTCTTGAACCCGTAGCTCCACTTCTCGCCCGCCACCGGGGAGATCGGCCCGTCGAGCGTGTCGATCGAGGTCAGCTCGATCTGGTACGCGGTGTCGAACTCGAACGGCCGCTCCGGTGTGAACGTCAGCTCGGCGACGCCGGTGTGCATCATCGTGCCGGGGATCGCGGGGGTGATCTTGTACGCCGCCGTGCTGGCCGCGCCGGCGCCGTCGACGATCGGCGACGCCACGCTGATCACCACCGCGGTCGGGATCACGCCGTCGGCGCCGAGCTCGTGGATCACGACCGGCGACAAGAGCTTCGGGGTGATCGCCGCGCGCTTGGGTGGCGCGTCGCCCGAGCCCTTCGCCACGTCCTGGGCCTTCACCGTGCCGGGCTGCTCGGCCGGCTGCTCCTGCTTGTTGCCGCCGCACGCGGCGAGCGCCAGCGCGATCGCCGCTGTGTACGTCGCAAATCGAACGTTCATGTTGTTCCCTCTATCTGCCGCTCAACGCTCGCCCTCACGCAACCATTCCACGGCGGCGCGCCACGGTACCGCAGCTCGCCCCGCGCTGTCTGGCGGCGCGCCGTCGCCGGCGGCGCATGTGATTCGTGCAGGCCGGGTCACACGCGTTGCACCGTCACCTGCCGGCCGCGCGGGGCGCTCCGTGCGCACGCGGCCATGTGCCCACGGCAGTCAGCAGACCGGTGTTCGGCGCGTCAGATGCCGCAGATGTCGCTGCACACCTCGGTCGCGATGCACCTGCCCTCGCAGGTGAACTCGCCGTCGAGCGGCCGGACGGCTCTCCCGCAGTGGCACTGCCCGGCGATGCAGGGCGTGGTCGGTTCCCGCACGCACGTCCAGCCGCAGTTGGGTTGCGGCAGGCTCGCACCGAACCGTCGAGCATGCGGCAGGCCGAACGAGAACGTGCCGTCGTCGAACTGGCATCCGAGCCGGAAATCGGGGAGCACGAGCGAGCCTGCGAAGTTCGAGCAGGTCGTGATCGTCGAGCCCGAAGGAACCGCGATCGTGCTGTGCGAACCGCTGGGGCCGAACGCGTCGCACAGCTCACTCACCACCGCGGCCGCCTGGGCGGTCTCCGCGGTATCGCCATCGCCGGGTGCGGCCGGCTCGACGCAACCCGGTGCCGCGAGTGCCACGGCTGCGACCATGCACAGCGCTACCTGGTGCAGCCTCGTCGAACACGTGAACCTGAATGCCAGCGATGACGCCATCGAACGCTCCTTGTGTGAGATCGAGCGTGCGACGATATCGCCACCTGCCGTATCCCAGGTCTCGCGAGGCTGCAACGAATTGCGGCAGGCGCTACAGCGGCTGCATCGTGATCGGCACGCCGCCGAGCACCGCGTTACCCGACAGCGGATCGCGCAGCGTCTCGTCGAACAGCGCGTTGATATTCGCGCCCGGGCGCTCGGCGGCCAGGCCGAGGCGGGCGCCGGGCTGATCGTGGCCCCAGCCGTGCGGCAGGCTGACCACGCCCGGCATCATGTCGTCGCTGATCTCGACCTCGACCTCGATCTCGCGCGGTCCGTTCGCGATCCGGGCGCGGCCGCCGTCGCGCAGGCCCAGCCGGGTCGCGTCGATCGTGCTGACCAGCGCCGTGCAGCGGAACGGGCCCTTGGCCAGCACCGGCAGGTTGTGCATCCAGCTGTTGTTCGAGCGCAGCTGGCGGCGGCCGACGATCACCAGCTCGGGCACCGGGCGGGCGAGGTCGGCGCGGGCGCGGCCGAGGTCGTCGAGGAGCAGCGGCGGCGCCAGCTCGATCTTGCCCGACGGCGTGCGCAACAGCTCCGGGATCCGCGGCTCGAGCGCGCCGAGGTCGATCCCGTTGGGGGCCGCCTTGAGCTTGGCCAGCGTCAGCCCGCCGGGTTTCAGGCCGAAGCGGTCGCCGTACGGCCCCGCGCGCAGCGATAGATCGAGCAGCCGCTCGGGGCCGGTGCTGCCCG
>Ga0307515_10011157_pt1 | contig 17083 bp, 18 predicted proteins | sample 17_EM_MG_FD_194513 | JGI IMG/M metagenome (GOLD analysis project Ga0307515, IMG submission 194513) | Populus trichocarpa ectomycorrhiza microbial communities from riparian zone in the Pacific Northwest, United States - 17_EM | ecosystem: Host-associated > Plants > Roots > Unclassified | place...
CCGCGTACCTCGGGCCGGCGACGCCCGGACACGGCCTCAGGTAACGAACTTGCCCGGGTTTTCCGCCGCGGGTGGGAGTCAGCCGAGACCGGCCATGACGGTGTGGCGGTACTGCGCCGCCATCCGGACCGGTGTGTTGGGCGTTCCGTATCCGTCATAGTCCTTCACCCGCTGCACCAACTCGAAGAAGATCCGGCGGCCGAGCATGGCCGTGTAGAAGTGGAAGAACTCGCCGTCTTCCGTACGGTCGTAGAGGACGCCGTACTCGCGCAGACCGGCGATGGTGTCGTCGTCGAGGCCCATCCGCGCGGCCAGGTCGGCGTAGTAGTTGTCGGGGATGGTCAGGATCGGCACGCCCGCGGCGTGCAGCGCGGCGGCCGTCGCGAAGATGTCGGCGGTCGAGAACGCGACGTGCTGGAATTCCGCCGTCTCGGGCAACCGGGCGCCGCCGAGCGCGGGCACGTTGAGCACCAGCCGCACGGCGCTGCCGACGCTGGTCATGGCCCGGCTGCGGACCAGCCCGAACGGATCGGCGATCTCCTCGGGGTCGTGCCGGTGCAGCCCCAGCACCGACTGGTAGAACAGCGCGGCCTCGTCGAAGTAGTGCGGCGGGTGGGACAGGGCCACATGATCGACCCGCTGGATCCCGGCGTCCTCGCGGCCGGTCGCGGACCGCGCCGCCGGCTGGAAGTCGCCGAGCCAGCTGCCGGCGCCGGGGACCGGATCGCTGCGGCAGAAGAAGATCGAGGTGCCATCGGGTGCGGTGATCGCGCTCAGGTCCGCCTCGCCAGGACCGTACCGGCGCGGGATGGCCGGGGCGAGCAGAGCGGCCGCCCGCCGCGCCGACCGGGCCGGGTCGGAGCTCTCCACGGCGATCGCCGTCACGGCCGCGTCCCCGCGCTGCCGGTCGTCGGCGCTCGGGCGCTCGCGGTTGAGCAGGATCCGCACGTCACCCTGCTGCCACAGCTGGACGGGCTTGGACCGGTGCCGGGCGGCCTTGGTGAAGCCCATCCCCCGCAGCAGCCGCTCGGCCGCCAGCTCGGCCGGCGGATCAACCGCGATCTCGACAAACGCGTAACCACGCAGATCGGCGGCGGCCGGGGTGGTGGCCCGGGCGCTGGTCAGGGACTCCTCCAGCGCGATGAGCGAGCGCAGGGCGTCGGTGGCGGTGCGTTCGGCGTCCGCCTGCCGGAAGATGTCGTTGAAGACCTCCAGCGACAGCGGCCCGCGATAGCCCGCCGCCAGCACGTGGCCGACGAAGCCGGTCAGGTCGAAGCCGCCCTGCCCCGGGAAGCAGCGGTAGTGCCGGCTCCACTGCAGCACGTCCATCAGCAGCTGCGGCGCGTCGGCCAGCTGCAGGAAGAAGATCTTGTCACCGGGGATGTCGCGGATCCCGGCCGGATCGTCGCCCCGGGACAGGATGTGGAAGCTGTCCAGGCAGACCCCGAGGTGCGGGTGATCCACCGCGGCTACCAGCCGCCAGGCGTGCCGGTAGTCGCGCACCTGCCGGCCCCAGGCCAGCGCCTCGTACGCGATCCGGACGCCGTTCGCCCGGGCCAGCTCGGCGAGCTGCCCGAGCTGGTCGACGATCAGCGCGTCGCCGCCCTCCGCCGGCGGCGCGACGCTGGAGCACACCAGTAGGGTGTCGACGCCGAGCTCGCCCATCACGGCGAACTTGCGCTCGGCCCGGCGCAGGTTCGCGGCGAAGCGCTCGGGGCCGGCCCCCTCGAAGTCCCGGAACGGCTGGTAGAGCTCGATGCCCAGGCCCAGATCGGCCGCCCGGGCGCGGACCGCGGCCGGCGACAGCGGGCTGTTGACCAGGTCGCTCTCGAACAGCTCCACCCCGTCGAAGCCGACCTGCGCCGCGGCGGCGAGCTTCTCCTCGAGCGTCCCGCTGAGCGACACGGTCGCGATGGCCCTACGCATCGAAACCGCCCGCATCCGAACCGCCCGCATCCGAACCGCCGCCGGTGAGCACGGCGAGGTGCCGCAGCATCCGCTCGACGTCCGGATCCCGGCCGGTGAACAGCCGGAACGACTCGGCGGCCTGATGGACCACCATTCCCCCGCCGTCGAGGGTGCGGCAGCCGAGCGCGCGCGCCGAGCGCAGCAAATCGGTCTCCAGCGGGCGATAGACGATGTCGGCGACCCAGGTCCCGGGCCGGAGCGCGGCGATCGGCACCGGCAGCCCGGGATGCGCGGCCATGCCCACCGGAGTGGCGTTGATCAGACCGTCGGCGGTGGCCAGCCGCTCCGCGACGCCGGCCACAGTCGCCGTGTCGGCCGTCGCCCCGGCCGCGGTCAGCGCCTCGGCCAGCCGATCGGCCCGGTCGGCGTCCGCGTCCACCACCGTCAGCCGCCCGGCGCCCAGGCCGTGCATGGCGTACGCCACCGCGGCGCCCGCGCCGCCCGCCCCGATCAGGATCACCCGGCCGGTGGCCGCGCCCGGCAGCCCGCGCCGGAAGCTCTCGGCGAAGCCGTACCGGTCGGTGTTGTGCCCCGCCGCCCGCCCGTGCGCGAAGACCACCGTGTTCACCGCGCCCAGCTCGGCGGCCTCAGCCGAGAGGTCGTCGAGGTATTTGACCACTTCCTGCTTGCACGGATAGGTGATGTTCAGGCCGCGGAAGCCGAGCTGGCGGGCCGACTTCACCAGCTCGCCGACGTCGCCCGGGGGCAGGCCCAGCGCGGTGAGGTCGATCAGCTGGTAGAGGTAGCGCAGTCCCTGGGCGTCGGCCTCGCGCTCGTGCAGCGGCGGGCTCAGCGACGAGCCGATGCCGGCCCCGATGAGCCCGACGACGAAGTGGTCGTCCTCACTCCGCACGGCGCCACCTCCCGGGCTAATGTACGAACTGGTACGTTAGTTATGGGCCTTCGATCGATCGATGTCAAGTCGACTCATGCCAAGGGCCTGTGCGAGCCTTACCGGATCGCCTCACCGTCGTAGGGAGTCCCATGGCCCCGCCCCGCGCCGCGTCGCAGCCCACCGTGGAGCGCCGGCGCGATGCCGAGCGCACCCGGGCCGAGATTCTCACCGTGGCCACCGCGGAGTTCGCCGACCGCGGCTACGACGGCGCCCGGGTGGACGAGATCGCCGACCGCACCCGCACCACCAAGCGGATGATCTACTACTACTTCGGCGGCAAGAAACAGCTCTACATCGAGGTTCTGGAGCAGGCGTACGCCCGGATCCGCGCCGCCGAGCAGGAGGTCAACGTCGACCATCTGGAGCCGGCCGCCGCGATCCGCCGGCTCGCCGAGGTCACCTTCGACCACCACGAGGCCAATCAGGACTTCATCCGCCTGGTCAGCATCGAGAACATCCACCGCGGCGAGCACATCGCCCAGCTGCCCGACCTGGTCGACATCAACACCCCGGCGGTCCGGCTGCTCACCAGCCTGCTCGAACGCGGCCGGGCGCAGGGCGTCTTCCGCACCGATGTGGACGCGGTGGACGTACACATGATGATCAGCGCTTTTTGTGTTTTCCGGGTGGCGAACCAGTACACCTTCGGCACGATCTTCGGCCGTGACCTGCTCGACCCGGGCACGCGCGAGCACTATCGGACGATGCTCGGCGATATGGTGGTCGCCCACCTGACCACCCGCTGACGCGGCGGCCGGGTGACCCGGCTCGAGACGCCTGCACCGGACGGGACGACCCATGAGCACCAGTGCCGTGACCGACGTCGCCATCGCGATGGTCCTCGCCTTCGCCGTGACCGCCCTGGCCGCGTCGACCATCGTGGAGTGGATCGGCAACCTCACCCGCAAGCGGGCCAAGTACCTGCTGCGCGGCCTGCGGAACATGCTCGACGCGGGCGACAACCGGACGATGCCGTCCACCGAGGGCAGCCGGATGCGCCCGGCCGGTGTCCGCGCCGAGCGCAGCCTGTACAACCAGGCGCTGACCCCCACCGGGCAGACGGTCGACGCGCTCGGCACGGCCGAGGCGGGGGTCGAGGGTGGACTGACCGCCCTGGTCTTCGACCATCCGCTGCTGCGCTCGATGATGCAGCCGACGCAGTCCGCCGAGAGCAAGAAGTCGCGGGTGCCGCCGTACGTCCCGGCGGAGACCTTCTCCCGGGCGCTGATCGACACGCTGGTGCCCGGCGACGCCGGCCCGGTCACGATGGCCCAGGTGCAGACGGCGATCCGGGAGCTGGCCGGGACCATGCCGGCCCGGGAGGCGCTGCTGAGCCTGGAGAAGCAGAGCCGCGCCGACCTGGACGCGTTCCGGGTCGAGGTGGAGCGCTGGTACGACGCCCAGATGGACCGGGTGTCGGGCTGGTACAAGCGCTGGGCGCAACGCTGGATCATCGCCGTCGCGGCGGGGCTGTGCCTGTTCGCCAACATCGACGCGTACGCGATCGCCGGCACTCTCTATCGCGATCCGGCGGTGCGCGGCGCGATCGTGGGCCAGGCCCAGCAGGGCCAGAACTGCGCCGCGCTGCCGGATGACCAGGCCAGGGCCGATTGCGTACGCGATCTCGTCGACGCCGTCGGCACCACGGGCCGCGTCGTGGGCTGGCCCGCGCACTGCCCGGCGACGCCGTCGGCCTGCGTCCCGGTGCCCGGCGGCGGCCGGCCCGGGGTGAACGACTGGCTGGTCAAGCTGCTCGGGCTCGTGGTGACGACGCTGGCGGCCGCGATGGGCGCGCCGTTCTGGTTCGGCGCCCTCAACCGCCTGGTCAACCTCCGGCTGACCGGCAAGCCCCCGGAACCGGCCGGCTGAGGCACCCGGGCGATGCCTTAAGGTGACGGCAGTGCAGGCCATTCTCGCCACGCTTGGGTACGTGTTGTCCGCCGACCGCCGCCGGGTCCTGCTGATCCGGCGCGACGCCCGGCCGGACGACATCCACTTCGGCTACTACAACGGGCTCGGCGGCAAACTGGAGCCGGACGAGGACGTGGCCGCCGGGATGCGCCGGGAGATCCGCGAGGAGGCGGGCCTGGAGTGCGGCCCGCTGGAGTTCGCGGGCACGATCTCCTGGCCGGGCTTCGGCCGCGCGGGCGAGAACTGGTTCGGCTTCCTGTTCCGCGTCCCCACCTGGACCGGAACGCCGCCGGCCGGCAACGACGAGGGCAGCCTGCACTGGGTGGAGGTGGCCGACATGCTGGCCGGAACGCTGCCGATGTGGAAGTCCGACCGGCATTTCCTGCCCCTGGTGTTCGCGAGCGACCCGCGCCCGTTCCACGGCGTGATGCCGTTCCAGGACGGCCACGCCCTGTCCTGGGACTACACCCAGGCCTAGGCGCGCTCAGCCGAGCAGGATCGGGGTGGGCATGTGCTAGCGGCTCGCCGGGCCGGCGGAGCGTTCGGCGAGCGCCTGTTTGTGCAGCTTGCGGGCGGATTCGATGAGCATGATGCTGTCCGGCCCCCACATCAGCCGCAGGATGTAGCGCTCGAAGGGTGGCTGCTGCATGAGCCAGGCGACCGGAAGCGCTAGCTTGGTCGACACTTGCGCGAGCTTGTCCTTGACCGGGCCGAGGCCGATCGAGCGGCGCGCCTTGCCCGACATGGCTCCGGTCACCGGCAGCGTCATCAACACGAACTGCAGGGCCACCGGAACGGCCGCGCGCAGGTGCGAGATGTGGAAGTTCTTCCCCATCGCCTTCTGGACCAGCTCGGCGTAGTCCTGGCCGGTCTCGGGGAGGATGTTGATGGTTTCGCTGTACCGGAAGAGCTCGTCGTATTTCGCGTAGAGGGCGGCCAGCTCGGCCATCGTGGTGGGAACGTCCTCCTCGGGGGCGTTGTGCAGCCGGCAGTACTCGGCCACCTCGGCGACGTACTGGTCGCGCTGTTGCGGGGACAAGCGGTGTGGCAGCTTTCCGTTCCGGAAGGCGAACGCCTCGAACGCCCACAGCATCGGGTGCATCTCGGTGAGCGCCGCCCACATCGCCTCGCGGGGCTCGCTCGCCGCGTAGCCGCCGAGCTCGGGCCGGCCGACGTCGATGATGTCGCCGGCCACCCGCTGGTGGATGTTGTGCAGGTGTTTGGCCATCCGCCGGGCGGTGTCGGTGTCGCCGAGCCACATGGGCGCGTGCATGCCCGCGTTGCGCGACCCGCGCTCGAAGACGTCGAATATGGTCAGCGTGCCTTGCTGGGCCTTGCGGGAGATCGGATCGCGATCGCGCAGGCCCGCCACGATCGGCTTGTAGCCCTTGCCCTGCATCTGCCCTTGAGCGGCGTTGAGGAAGACCAGCGTGGCCGGGTGGAGCAGGACCTCCCAGACGACGCTGCCGGGACCGAAGAGGCCGTAGTCCGGCGACCCGTCCGCCTTCAGCGAACCACCGGCCGGCGTCGGCTCGCCGAAGCGACGCCAGCGCTTCTCCGTACCGAGAACTTGCTCTTTGGTGAGTCTGTTGTCGACGTGGCCTCTCGCGGCAGCGCTCATGCTCGGACTCCCTCGCCGGGCCTAATTCCCGTCCGGGAATTGGCGGCTCCGGTCAGGCTAAGCTCGCTGCTGGGACCCCGTCAAGGCGCAGAAAACCCAGGAGGACGACACCGTGGCTGCCATCGAGCGGACACCGCGATCCGCGCGGCGGTCCCGCGGCCGGAGCGCCGGGCTGAGCCTGGCGCGGATCGTGGAGGCGGCCCGCTCCCTCGACGCCGGCACGCTGACCATGCAAGCCGTCGCCGACGAGCTCGGTGTCGACCGCAAGGCCATCAACCATCACGTCACAGACCGGGAGACCCTGCTGCGGCTGGTGGCTCTGGACGCGCTTTCGGACAGCACTTCGGCCGTCGACATCCCGGCCGGCAGCGACTGGCAGGAAGCCTGCCGCTCCTACGCGCTGGCGATCACGGACCACGCGATCGCGGCCGACGCGCTCGCCGATCACCTGAGGTCGGACAGTTCGATGCTGACCCGGTTCGTGGAGCCGACCGAGACGGTCCTGCGGAAGCTGAGCGAAGCGGGCTTCGACGACGAGGCCGCCGTGCGGTCGCTGGCCTTGCTGACCAACATCTGTGTTGCGTACGCGCGGGACGTCGTCCACGCGGCCCGCAGCGGCGCGCGCCCGCGACGCGTCCTGATCCACGAAGCCCTCAACGGCCGCGACGAGCGGGAGTTCGAAAACCTCGCCCGGATCGTGGCGGCTCGCATCGACACGTACGACCGGAGGCAGCTCGAGATCAGCATCGAGGTCTTCCTCCGCGGCGCCGAGTCCGTCCTGCTGGGCCACCCGGCCTGACTTCGCCCGCCCGGGTCGAGGTAAGCGGATGCGGCTCCCCAAGCGTGTACGGGATGTGAAGCAGCAGGAGTTCACCCAGTTCTACCGGTCGGACCAGGCCGCTTGCCTACGGGCGGTGCTGGTCAGCGTGGGTGACCGGCAGTTGGCCGAGGATCTGGTGGCGGAGGCGTTCACCCGGGCCTGGACGTCGTGGCACAAGGTCAGCCGCCATCCCGCGCCGCGCGCGTGGATAGTGCGCACGGCGTTGAACACCCGGGTCTCGTGGTGGCGGCGCCAGCGACGCGAAGTCGCCTGGGACGGAACCCACGAGGTCGAGGATCTCGCCGCCGCCGATTCCGGGCTGGACCCCGCGCTGCTGACCGCGCTGCGTCAACTGCCGCGACGGCAGCGGGAGGTGATCGCCTGCCGGGTGTTCCTGGATCTCGACACCGGCGGCACCGCAAGCACGCTCGGGATCGCTCCCGGCACGGTCACCGCCCACCTGTCCCGGGCTGTCACGGCGCTGCGCGCACATCTGGTCAACGAAGAAGACCTGGAGGTAAGGCCATGAGCGACCACGACACAGACACGAGCGCTGTGCTGGACACATTGAAGGACTCCCTGGACCACATCGGCATGCACACCTCGGCCGAGCAGATCGTGGCCGCGGGCCGGGCCCGCCAGCACCGCCGTCTCGCCGGCACGGCGGCCGGCGTGGTGTTGGCCGCGGCCGCGATCACCGGTGCAACGCTGAACTCCACCCCGCCGGCGGGGGACGGCGTGCACGTTCATACGGTCGCCTACACCGTGGACAGCCAGAACGACGGTACGGTCCGCGTGACCTGGGACAAGCAGCGCTACTTCGAGGACCACGCGGGTCTGCAAGAGGCACTGCGCGCGGCCGGCTTCCCCGTGCTGATCAAGGTGGGCGAGTTCTGCCGGGGACCGCAGGACACCGCAACCCTCGACCCCAGCGGCGTCGGGCCCGGAGTCGAGAACGTGATGCGGGGCGAGCGGGGAGACGACGGAAAGGTCACGTTCGTCTTCACGCCCGCGGCCATGCCCGCCGGGACCCAACTGTTCATCGGCTACCTGTCCCCCGCCCAGCTGGCCGCCGTCGGTGGCAACCCCGGCTCCGTCGAACGGCTGGTGCCCAGCTCAGGGCCACTCACCTGCACCACCGAACCGCCGCCCGCGCACCTGCGGGCACCGGGCGGCCCGCCGAAGAAATGACGGCCGGGTTGGGTGTGCTAACTCGTCAGCGGGGCCGGGCCGGGCGCGTCCACGTCGTCCAGGAAACGCATCGCGGCCCGGACGTTCTCGATGCGCCAGCTGGTCAGGATCCGGCCGAAGCCGGCCTCGGTGTCGCGCTGGTGTTCGAGCGCCGCCTGCATCGGGGCGAGGGCCGTGCGCTGAGCCGCGATCAGGTCACCCGCGGCCCACCCGCGCCGGATCAGCAGGGCCAGCTTGACCAGCAACTCCGAACGCATCTCCCGGACGTGCGCGACGGGGCTCCGCAGCCAGTCCTCGGTGGCCGACCGGCCGGCCGGGGTGCTGGTCACGATGGAACGCTGCGGTCCCCGGCTGCCGGCTTCGGTCGACGCGATCCGGACCAGTCCGAGCTCGCCCAGCCGGTCCATCGACCGGTACACGATCGGGCGCGGGACGTGCCACGCGCGGCCGATGTCGCCGTCCGGGGCGGTCAGCGCGGCAACCGCGAAACCGTGCGTCGGGCCCTGGTCGACCAGGCTCAGCACGATCCAGTCCGGCAGCGACAACGGGGGTAGCTCGCCCACGACGGTCAGCGTAGCCGCCGGCTTCCCGGGCGACCGGGCTCCGGGTAGTCTCATTGTGACTACCGATCAGGAGTTGCGACGTCGTGACCGAGGTTCCGGTTGGCTGGTTGGCCGACGGCACTGCGTACTACGCGCCGGTGGGCTGTCTGCCGGCCGACGGTGACCGGGTGTGCTGTCACTTGTGCGGGCGCTGGTTCCTCTCGGTGGCCAGCCATCTGCGCGTGCATGGCTGGGCCAAGGCGGAGTACGTCGCCGCGTTCGGCCTGGAACTGGGCAACCCGCTCAGCGGCGCGGCCACCCGCAAGCGGCGCTCGGCGGCGTTGACCGCCCGGCTCGCCGTCGAGCCGGCCATCCAGCACGCACAAGCCGAAGCGAGGGCCCGCGCCGGCAGCGGTGCCCTGACCGTCGCGGCGTCGACCGCGGCGCGGGGCCGGTCGCACCCGGCGCAGCGGCGGGCGAAAACCCTGGCCGCGTTGTCCGGGATCAGCCAGCAGGCGCGGGCCGAGGGCAACCGGCGACGCGCCGACCGGCACCGCGAACGGATCGCCGCCGAGGTGGCCGGCCGGTTCGGCTTCGACACGTTCGCCGGCTATCTCGCCGACCGGCTCGGCGCCGGGCTGAGCATGACCGCGATCAGCCAGGAAGCCGGCCTGCACAAGAACTGGGTGTCGCGGCACCTGCCCGCCGTCGCGCCGCACCTCGCCGGCACCCGCCACACGGTGCAGCCGCATCACAGCGACGTGCGGCTGCGACCCGTGGCGCATCGGCGGGGATACCCCGATACCGCCGCCTACCTGCGGGCCGCGCACGCCGAGCAGCACCGCAGCGTCGCCGCGATCGCCACCGAGGCCGGCGTGTCCCGGTGGACGATCCTGGCGGCGATGCGCCACCACGGCATCGAGCCGATCGCGCACGCCACCAAACGCCACCACGCCGCGCACCGCAGCCACACCGTCGCCGCGGCGCTCGGCTACGACTCGCTCGCCGCCTATGTCGCCGACCGCCGCGCCGCCGGGACAACCTGGAAGAGCCTCGCCGCCGAGTCCGGAATCGCGGAGACCACACTGCGCCGCCACGGCGGCGGGTAGTCAATTGACGATCCGGGGTTGCCGGATCAGGCCGGGGACGCGGTGCGGGCACCGCGTCCCCGGCACTGCCATTACCGGCGCAGGCCGAGACGCTGGATCAGCGTCCGGTAGCGCTCGACATCGGTCCTGCGGAGATAGTTGAGCAACCGGCGGCGCCGGCCGTTCAGCATCTGCAGTCCCCGGCGGCTGTGATGATCCAGCGAGTGGGCACGCAGATGCGCGGTGATGTCGGCGATCCGGTGGGTCAGCAGGGCGATCTGCACCTCCGGCGAACCGGTGTCGCCGGGGAAGGTCGCGTACTCCTGCATGATTGTCTTCTTGCGGGTGGCTTCGAGCGCCATGATCTCCCTTTGCGGCGAGATCGATCAGCGCCTAGCAGCGAACGGCGGGCCGGACGTGCCGGCGCTGACCGAAGGGGATGTGGTCACCTTGGTCGCTGGTGGCAGACATGTCCGACTCGTTCCCATCGATGTTCGGGCGTACGTCTCACAGTACGCGGGGCGTCGTTGAGAGCTGTCCGACACAGCAAAGCCACGCGTTTGCGTTGGTGGGGGTGACCGGCGTGGGGTCTGATAGACGAATGGGATCGCCGTCGATGGTGCCGAGTCGAGCCGGCGAGATCTTTCACGGGTCGCCGGTCGGGTGGCGGCGGGCGCATGCGGTGGCGGCCGAGTCGGCGGGGGCGCTGGGCGTGGAGCCGATCGCGGTGGCCGAGGCGGCGGGCCGGGTGCTGGCGGCGCCGGTGCACGCGGCGATCTCGTTGCCGGGGTTCGACACCGCGGCGATGGACGGCTATGCGGTGGCCGGGGCGGCGCCGTGGCGGGTGGTCGGCCGGGTCGTGACCGGGCGCGCCGATCCCGTGCCGCTCGCGCCGGGAACGGCGGCGTCGCTCGCGCCAGGAACGGCGGCGTCGCTCGCGCCAGGAACGGCGGCGTCGCTCGCGCCAGGAACGGCGGCGTCGCTCGCGCCGGGGACGGCGGTGGAGATCACGACCGGGGCGATGGTGCCGGCCGGTGCGGCGGCGGTCGTTCCGTACGAGACGTGTCGGCGCGACGGCCTGCTTGTGCACGCGCCGGCCGGCGGGCGTGACCACATCCGCCGCGCCGGTGAGGACATGGCGGCCGGTGAGCTGCTGGCGGAGGCGGGCACGGTGGTGTCGGCGGCGCTGCTGGGGCTGATCGCGCACACCGGCGCCGATCTGGTGGACGTACACCGGCGGCCTCGGGTCTCGGTGGTGCTCACCGGCGATGAGCTGACGACGGCCGGGATTCCCGGTCCGGGACAGGTGCGCGACGCCCTGGGTCCGCTGCTGGCGGCGCTGCTCGCCCGCAGCGGCGCCGTCGTGACCGGGCAGCGGTACCTGCCGGACGGCGCCGACGTGTTGCGCGCGGCGGTGAGTTGCGCCTCGGCGGATGTCGTGGTGGTGACCGGCTCGGCGTCGGTGGGCCTGACCGATCACCTGCGGGCGGTGCTGGCCGGGCTGGACGCCCGGTTGCTGGTCGACGGGGTGGCGTGCCGGCCCGGGCATCCGCAACTGTTGGCGCAGCTGCCCTCGGGGAGCCGGGTGGTGGGGCTGCCGGGGAATCCGTACGCCGCCCTGGTGGCCTGTCTGACCTTGCTCGTGCCGTTGCTGGGCGGCCTCGCTGGACGGCGGCCGGAGCCGGCGTGGGAGTTGCCGGTGACCGGGGACGTCACGCCCTGGGCCGGCGGCGTGCGGATCGTGCCGGTGCGGGTGCACGGCGGGGCGGCGCGGGTGGTGGCCGGGGCCCGCCCGGCGAGTCTGCGCGCGGCGGCCTCGGCTGACGCCCTGGCCTGCATCGAGCCGAGCTGGGCGCCCGGAGCGACGGCGCAACTGCTGGCACTGCCCTGAGCAGCCGGCCCGTCGACCGATCAGAGGCGGATGGCCTGGGCGAAGAACCGGTGCGGCGGGTCGTCGTAGGTGTGCAGCCGCCATCCGGTGCCGGCCAACGCGGCCCGCAGCGGCGTCTCGGCGAGGGGCTCGTCCGGGCGCAGGGCGTGACCGTGCCGGGCGGCCAGGGCGGCCCGGCCCGACGGGTGGAACAGCACCAGTTGCCCGCCCGATCGGGTGATCCGGGCCAGCTCGGCGAGCCCCGTCCCGGGGTCGGGCAGGTGCTGCACGAGACCGGCGGCGAAGACCGCGTCGACGCTGTCGCCGGCCAGCGGCAGGTGGCGGGCGTCCGCGAGCACCAGGGTGGCGTGCCGGCCCCGGTCGTGGGCGATCGCGGCGGCGATCATCTGCTCGGTGATGTCGACGCCGATGACCGTGCCGGCCGGGCCGACCGCGCTGCGCAGGCACGGCAGGGCACGGCCGGTGCCGCAGCCCAGGTCCAGCACGGTGGCACCGGCGCTGAGGGCGGCCTCGGCGACGGCTGCGGCGTACGCCGCGGTGTCGTCTCCGAATTTGGTGTCCCAGGTCGCGGCGCGGGCGGCGAAGAACGCCTGGGACTCCGCCAGATACCACGATTCGTGGTCGGCCAGCGGGGCGCCGATGTGCCGGATCACCGGCCAGGCCGGATCGTGCAGGTCGATGACGACGTCCGTGTCGGGCGGCTCATCGAACGGTGCGGGGGTCCGCAGCCAGACCACCAGCGACCACCGCCCGCCCGGTGGATCGCCGCGCCACAGCGGCCCGTCGGCGATAGCGACCGCCGGGCCGTCCAGCCGCCAAGTCTCCGAACCGGTCAGGCGCGTGCACGGCCGGCCCGTCTCGTGCAGGGCCTCGGCCAGCCGGTCCGCGACCGCGGCGGGATAGCCGGCGGCGCCGGGGCGGGCGTCGATGACGACCGTCGCCGGGCCGGCCGGGATCAGCGTCGTGAGCGTCTCCAGCACGTGCTGCCATCGACGGACCTGCTCGTCGCTCAGGGCCGGCCAGGGCGGGATCGGCGGCGCGTGCACGCTCATCCCACCATCATGCAGATACCGGCCCCACAAGCGCTATCCCCCCATCTTTCACTAGCCTAAATGGCTGTTTCCCCTCTGATCTGCCAGGGCCTAGAGTGAGCGTCGTGACGGACTTTCGGATCGGCGAGGCCGCCGAGCTGCTCGGCGTCAGTGCGGACACGGTGCGCCGCTGGGTCGACGCCGGCCGGCTGGCCGCCACCCGGGACGAGCACGGTCACCGCGCCATCGGCGGCGCCGACCTGGCCGCGTTCGCCCGCACGCTGGCCGGCGAGGTGGACGACCGGGCGGAGGCCTCCTCGGCCCGCAACCGGCTGCGGGGCATCGTCACCGCCGTGGTCAAGGACACGGTGATGGCGCAGGTCGACATCCAGGCCGGCCCGTTCCGGGTGGTCTCGCTGATGAGTCGCGAAGCCGTCGACGATCTGGACCTGCACGTCGGCTCCGTGGCCGTCGCGGTGATCAAGTCCACGACCGTCGTGGTGGAGAAGGCGTCACCGGCTCCCGGTGGCAGCAAAGGGAGGAATCAGCAGTGAAGATCCGCAATACCCTGGCCGCGTTCGCCATGTCGGGGTTGTTGTTGTTGACCGGCTGCGGCGACAGCTCCGACGGCGGCACCGCCGGCGCCCCGGCCAGCGGCGGCTCGGGCGGCGCCATCTCGGTGTTCGCCGCCTCGTCGTTGACCGAGTCGTTCACCACCATCGGCAAGGACTTCGAGACCGCCAATCCGGGTACGAAGGTCACGTTCAACTTCGCCGGCAGCTCGGCCCTGGCCACCCAGATCAACCAGGGCGCACCCGCCGACGTGTTCGCCTCCGCATCACCGTCGAACATGAAGGTCGTCACCGACGCCGGCAACGGCGACGGCACCGCCACCACCTTCGTCAAGAACCAACTCGTCATCGCCGTGCCCAAGGGCAACCCCAAGGGCATCAAGGGCCTGGCCGACCTGACCAGATCCGGGGTGAAGGTGGCGTTGTGCGCCGAGCAGGTGCCCTGCGGCGCGGCGGCGATCAAGGCCCTGGCCGCCGCCAACGTCAAACTCACCCCGGTCACCCTGGAGCAGGACGTCAAGTCGGCGCTGTCCAAGGTGAAGCTGGGCGAGGTCGACGCCGCGCTGGTGTATCGCACCGACGCGAAGGCCTCGGCCGCTGACGTCGAGGGCATCGAGTTCCCCGAGTCGGCCGGCGCGATCAACGATTACCCGATCATCGTGTTGAAGAACGCCCCGAACAAGGCCGGCGCGCAGGCGTTCATCGCCTATGTGCAGTCGGACAAGGGCAAGGCCGTGCTCACCGCGGCCGGGTTCCAAGCCCCGTAACCGTGACCCTCGACAGCGACGAAGCGCCCGGGGCGGTGCGACCCGGCCAGGTCGCGCCGCCCCGGCGCGCACGGCACCGCCGCGTCCCGGTCGCGCTGCTCCTGCCGGCCGCCCTCGGCCTCGCCTTCCTGGTCCTGCCCCTGGCCGGGCTGCTGGTCCGGGCGCCGTGGAGCACCCTGCCGCAGCGGCTCACCGAGCCCGGCGTGCTCACCGCCCTGCGACTGTCGCTGCAGACCGCCACCCTGGCCACCCTGCTGTGTCTCGCGCTCGGCGTTCCGCTCGCCTGGCTGCTGGCCCGGGTCGAGTTCCCCGGCCGCCGGCTTGTGCGGGCCCTGGTCACCGTCCCGCTCGTGCTGCCCCCGGTGGTCGGCGGCATCGCCCTGCTGCTCGTCTTCGGCCGCCGGGGCCTGCTCGGCATGTGGCTCGACCGGGCGTTCGGCATCACCCTGCCGTTCACCACCACCGGCGTCGTCATCGCCGAGGCGTTCGTCGCCATGCCCTTCCTCATCATCGCCGTCGAGGGGGCCCTGCGCGGCGCCGACACCCGCTTCGAGGAGGCCGCCGCCACCCTCGGCGCGCGCCGCTGGACCACCTTCACCCACGTCACCCTGCCGCTGGTCGCGCCCGGCATCGCTGCCGGCGCCGTGCTGTGCTGGGCCCGCGCCCTCGGCGAGTTCGGCGCCACCATCACCTTCGCCGGCAACTTCCCCGGCCGCACCCAGACCATGCCGCTGGCGGTGTATCTCGCGCTGGAGACCGATCTGGATTCCGCGATCGTGCTCAGCTTGATCCTGCTCACCGTCTCCGTCGCCATCCTCGCCGCGTTACGGGACAAATGGATCACCAGCCCATGACCCCGGTCGCCGGCCCGTCCGCGCTCGAGGCCCACCTCGTCGTCGACCGCGGCACGTTCCGGCTCGACCTCGAGTTGCGCATCGCCGCCGGCGAGGTGGTCGCGCTGCTCGGCCCCAACGGCGCCGGCAAGACCACCGCGCTGCGCGCCCTCGCCGGCCTGGAGGCGCTGACCGCCGGGCACGTCACCCTCGCCGGCCAGGATCTCGACCGGCCCGGCGACCGGCTGTGGACGCCCACCGAACGCCGGCCGATCGGCGTGGTCTTCCAGGACTACCTGCTCTTCCCGCACCTGAGCGCGCTGGACAACGTCGCGTTCGGGCCGCGCCGGCACGGCACCGACCGGCGCCGGGCACGCGAGCAGGCCGCCGGCTGGTTGGACCGGGTCGGGCTGGCCGAGCACGCCGCCCGCAAGCCCCGCCAGCTCTCCGGCGGGCAGGCCCAACGGGTCGCGCTCGCCCGGGCCCTCGCCGTGCACCCCGCGCTGCTGCTGCTCGACGAGCCGCTCGCCGCGCTCGACGCCCGCACCCGGCTGGACACCCGCGCCGAGTTGCACCGCCACCTCGCCGAGCATCCCGGCGCGACCCTGCTGGTCACCCACGACCCGCTCGACGCCCTCGTGCTCGCCGACCGGCTCGTCATCATCGAGAACGGCCGGCTGGTGCAGGAGGGCGACGCCGCCACCATCACCGCCCAGCCCCGCACCGACTACGTCGCCCGGCTCGTCGGCCTGAACCTCTACCGCGGCCGCGCCGACGGCCACACCGTGGTGGTCGGCGACGGCTTCGCGCTCACCACCGCCGATCGCCTCGACGGCGACGCCTTCGTCGCGTTCCCGCCCTCGGCCGTCGCCCTGCACCCCAGCCGGCCGGACGGCAGCCCCCGCAACACCTGGCCCGCCACCATCGCCGGCATCCAGCGGCACGGCGACAACCTGCGGGTCCAGCTCGACGGAGCGATCACCGTCGCCGCCGACATCACCCCGGCCGCCGCCGCACACCTGCGCATCACGCCCGGCCAGTCGGTCTGGGCCGCCGTCAAAGCCGCCGAGACCCACGCCTATCCGGCCGCCGGATGAGGCCCGGCCCGGCGTCTCTTGGTGAGCCAGCGCATCACCTCCAGCGCGTGTGCCGCGGGCTCCGGGATCGGGTGGAAGACGTGCTCCACCACGCCGTCGGCGACGACCAGGGTCAGCCGCTCGTAGAGTGTCATGTCGCCCGCCGTGCAGGTGGGCAGTCCGAGCGCGGCGGCCAGGGTCAGCCGTGGATCGGGGATCAGCGGGTAGGGCAGCCGCAGCCGGTGCACTAGCTCGCGCTGATAGCCGGTCGATTGTGCCGACAGCCCGTAGACCCGGGCCGCGCCGGCGGTGCGGATCTCCGCGTGCTGGTCGCGCAGCCAGACGGTCTGCCCGGTGCTCCCCCGCGCTCCGTGGATCTCCAGCAGGCCGTTGGGCAGGTCGACGCCCGGCCGCCCGGTGAGCGGATAGACGAAGATGACGCTGCGCCCGGGGCCGAGCGCGCCGAGGTCGACCGGGTGCCCGTCGGTGGCGTAGAAGCCGAGCGCCGGCAACCGGCTGCCGACCAGGTCGCCGGGGTCCGCTCCGGCGGCCGGGACATCGGTCGTCACCTGGCCGGCGGCCGCGTCGAGGCGGGCATCGAGGGCGTCCCGCTGCGCGGTCAGCTTGCCGATGCGTTCCTGCAGATCAAGGACGGTGCTTCGGTACGTCGCCAGCGCCGCCGCGCACACCCCGGCGTCATCGGCTCCGCCGGCGATCGACTCGACGAACGGACGGGTCTCCTCGACGCTGAGGCCCAGCACCATCAGCTCGCGGATCTGCGCGACCAGGCGGACCGCGATCGGGTCGTACTCGCGGTAGCCGTTGCTCGACCGCCGTGGCACGACCAGCCCGGCGGACTCGTAATACCGCAGGGCCC
>Ga0307515_10011159_pt1 | contig 17081 bp, 4 predicted proteins | sample 17_EM_MG_FD_194513 | JGI IMG/M metagenome (GOLD analysis project Ga0307515, IMG submission 194513) | Populus trichocarpa ectomycorrhiza microbial communities from riparian zone in the Pacific Northwest, United States - 17_EM | ecosystem: Host-associated > Plants > Roots > Unclassified | place...
GGAGACCAAACCACTTTGCCTATAGTTAAGGGGTCAGTTCAAAAACCTAAAACATTTTATCTATAAATACAGTGGAAAATGTCAACATCAAGGGTGGAGAAATTTTTTCGGAGAGGGGAGAAAAAAATCAGAAATTTGGGGGACCACAAAAAAGAAAAAAACCTAAACCTAAAGATTTTCCTTCTTCTCCCAGGCCATCGCCCCCTTGCCCAAAAACAAACTAGAGTGCCCATTTTCTACCTCTCACACACTATCCGCCACTCCCCTCTCCATCTCCCTCACTATTATTTTCCCCACAGAGACGAGCCTTTGCATTTCCTTTCTTTTCCTTCGCCCCTCCCTTGGCCAAAGCAGCCGTCACTTGCTTTTTCCCATCTCCACCCAAAAAACCCAAGATTAGCCCGCACAGACCACCTTCCAGCCTCACTTCCAGCTGAACAACCCCACCATAACTTAGCCTCCCTACAGACCGACCTCCACTCAGTTCCCTTCCTTTTCCACTCATAGTGGCCATGGACGGCCTGCGGATGAATCACTGAACCACTCTCTCATCCAGCAGCAGCGGTCAGTCCCGTAAGTCGATTCCCCCTGAGTCCCATCGTCACATGTGCAGACATGCCACCAACCGCGACAACTTCTTCTCCCATCTTCAACCATTCAAACGACAACAAGCAATGACGACGTTGAACCCATAAGAAGAAAGGATTAACAGAGGGAGATAGTGGTAGATCTAAAAGAAAAAGGGGAAAACAAAAGTGAAATCTATTGCTTGTGTTTGTTGGGTTGCCTTATAGGTGACTGGGAGATCCACCGCCGATACGAGCGGGAAGAGAAGAAAGAGACGATCCCGATCCACCAGTTTACTGGTCTTTGCCGGCGATGGCACATGAATCCACGCATGACAAGATCAAAAGATTGATGTCTTATCCCAAGTGCAGGAGTGTCGAAGTAATAAATAAGCCGACAAGACCGGGGTCGAACCACAGGGAGGTGAACTATATAAAATTATAAATAATAAATGAAAAGGAGTTGAAGAGATCTTTTAAGCTGTAATATTTATGTAAGGATAAAACAATTGTCAAGGTTAGAGGATCCACTAATGGTATTTCAAACAAGTATAGTATAAACTCTTTTTATTACTTAACTGGAAACCACACAAAAAGGAGGTTCCAATCGGATTATAAATTATTAACATAATTATATTAATTATCTTATTTGAGTAATGCCAATACTTGTAAATGCGGTCATGTATTCATGGTGTAACTTAAGTTAACAACAAATCAAGTTCCTTTCATAGCACAAGTGTCGGTTATAAAATTTAACAAGTATTTGTTGTACCAAGGGTTGTACAACACAAATCTAGATTAACCATTTAACAAGCAAGGTATTAAAAGTGAGTAAGATAATAAATACAAAACATGTTAGTATCAAACATTAAAGTCCATGTTGTGTTTATATTATACTTATTCTTACACCACTAGTGTACCCTTTTCACCTTGATAAAATTAACTTAGCTAAACATAATGAAGAAGAATAACATAAATAAACAATATAAGAATATAAACATGATATAAGTTAACTAAGTATAGTAAAGAAAATGAAAAGCATAAACAAGAGATTAATATAACATAAAATAAAACTTGAACATTACAAAATACAAAGAAAGAGAGTAGAGTGATCTTGATCTGAATACCAAGATGTCTAAATGTATGGCAAATGCCTCATTTTATAGGCTAAAATTCAAAACTATTGATTTGATGACTAATTATTGAGTGGGTGACCACCTCTTGACTTGGTGACAACCATTATCTTCTTGTCTGAAGAAAACATCATTGCTAGCATCCGAATTTGAATAGATAGTCTTCATGAAAGTTTTGGGAATTTGTCTCAGATTTCCAACAAAATAAGAATGAGCTCATTTGGACTTTTAGAACTCGGGATATGGGTTGAACACTGAACAATGTCTGGGCTGCAGGACAGATTCCGACATCTCTTTTGTTGCTACAATTTGAGCTTAAAAACAGCTGTTTTGAATCTTGGACTCCACATGAAAATTTTAGGACTATGTCTTAGCTTTCCATCCATATAAACCAGACCTAAATCCAAGTTCTACAGCTCCAGTTATGATCCAATAACTGAATGGTGTTTTAGTTTGAATTGAACCACCATCTCTTCTCGAAGCTTAGCCCTCTCTTTGTCTTCTCAATTTCAATAGTTAAACAAATCAATCAATCCTTTGAATTGTGAAACATGCTTGCATTTGAAATGAACATTTACCATAAATTAAAGATATCTTATATTATCATACTTGGTATATAAAACGTGCTTAAGTTAGGGAATTTAATGATACTTTAAGTGCAATATGATGATATAAAACCTTGATAAAAATACACTTTTAAGTACTAATCAACGCGCCGCTAGTGGCGGGGGTGCGTGAGGTCCACGCGCCGCCACTGTTCCTGCAGATTCTAGAAGGCTTCCTTGCAGTTCCTGTTATTTTTTAGGAGTGTATTCTGTAATTTCAGCATTGTCAAGGTTTTTGTTTGGGTAATTTTGATTTTTGTTTACATTGTAAACTTGTAATTGGAAGCTTGTAACTATGGGTGAGTAAAGATAGTACAAAGTGATGGGGGTGTGTTTGTATTTTTTTATGTATGTTATTGAATTATAAAATCAAAAAGACAAAAAACGAATTTAATATTTTAATTTGTATATGGTCAAGTATTTGAAGGACAAATAAAATCATGTTGTATTTCCCGTGAAAATGTAAGAAAATGTTTCTACATATATTTTGGAATTTAATAACTGATTTATTAAAGCCTTGAGAATTTGGTTAATATTTTTTTTAAATCACGAAGCAGCTTACCTTAGGTAGGGTGTGTTAGGGGTGCTAATACCTTCCCTACCCACAACTAGTTCCTTACCCGTGAATCTTTGATAAAGACCAGTACATTCAGGTTTCCTAATAACCTTGAATCAAATACTAGGTGGCGACTCCTGAATCAAGTAAATGAATATAAATTGCCATCAACGCTGCGCGGGGACGTGTGACAACACTGATATATGGGCAGAATATGCCAATGAATTCATTCCTTGAGATTTAACGAGTCCCGAAAGCACCTAGCTTCATTTTTCCCGTTTAGATTAGGCCCTAAAATTAGTGACGGTCAAAATTTAGACACTGTTGAGGCGAAAATTGTCCTAGCCATGCTCATCAAACATTACTCTTTCCGAGTATATCCAACCTATTTTCACGCTCCAATGCTCTTTATAAGCCTGCAGTAGCAAAAAAATGGTGCACGTCTTTTTTTTTTTTATAAATGTTCTATAGTCAATTGATTAGTCACACATGGTATTAATTTTGTTTATATAAATATATTTAATTTAAAGGTTTATTTATCTTTAATATTCATCAAATATTTAATTAATGAATCTAATATTTGATTAATGAATCTAGAGTAAAGATCAAGTTCTTGGAATAAAAATACTTTGCAAATAAAATTATAAAGTTGTTATAATTATGAGATCGCTATTGCATCAAAGCATTGTTTATAAATGTTCCTGGTCAATACTCTATTAAAATTAGACATTAATTAGAGTTGTTAAGACTGATATATCTTATACCTTTTCCTTTATGAAAGGAAGCATTTGTCCTTATAAACTGAGGTATGAGGGATATCTAGAACTAATATGTAGGTGTTTGTTAGATGACATGCACACTGAACTGACCCGCATGAGAATTCTATATGGAGAGATCATGTAACAATCTCAATTTCTGGGACAACACACAACAGGTAACTGGAAATTTCAGGAAGTTTTTTTTTTTAAATCTACTAAAATTTCTACCGAAATATCGGCGGAGTCTTCCCTATACCGGGAGGTCCCAAGTTATTGACAATACCAAATTTACATTTCCTATGTCATTTCACAACCTGATTCAATCACATGGATCTCAACCAAACTCATCATCATCATTACAAAATTCAAGTTCACAAAAGAAAACAATGCATAATTTAATTTCTACATATTATCATTACATAAACTATATCATGCATAATAATTTCATATAATGAAATTCAAGTGAAGGATCCAATTTTAACTATAAACATGCATGGTTAAAATATGTACTTAAAATTACATAATTAGATTAAAGTCATACATCCGAATTTACGGGTCAGTACTACATGTTAAGTTTAGGAGATAAGTTTCTTGAATTACAACATAATTACATAGCAAAAGATAGCTAAACTAAGATCACTTCTGACATGACCCTAATAGACCTGGAAATAATAAATAACATTTACATATAAATATAAAAATGTAATAACAACAATAATAACAACAATAGGTAATGATTTTCATGACATTTCTTTTGACACATTAAATTTAGATTTAGACTTCTTTACAATATGCATTTTCCATCTAATATCCTAATCAATTACCGAGAATAATTTTATCTTGAAAATCACAACACAACTAAAATGATTTTGAACGCCATTTCTTTATGGATCAATCCTCATTTGATACCAAGATATTCTTCTCTCAATATCATTAACTTATCTTGCTCTTTTAGAATAACTAATTAACACTTCTCCTCTCATTCTCCGAAAGTTAATTACTGATACTAATGAATCTCATTAGTATCATTAGTCTCTTATTACTGGGTTAGACTAATCAATTCCATTCAAGTGCCGATATCAATTCAATTGATTGATATCATTAACTATTCCTAACCTGAAATAGTTAATCAATTCTTATCCACATCTGGTTTCCCATCTAAGTTGTCGATGTCAAGAACCTTCGACAACATTAGCTTTCTTACTCGGAGTAGCTAATCACACAAAAAATGGTTGCCGATACTAATGCGACCCACTAATATCATTGAGTATTTCCGACCCGGAATAGTTAATCAATTTATCTTTCTCCCTTAACCAGGAGTAACCAGGTCGATATTAGTAATCTTTACTAACATCATTAGTCATCCAATTACCTGGGATCGACCGATCAATTTAAATAATGTCGACACCAATGGAACCTCATTGATACCATTAGCTATCTAAACCCAGATAACTCATCAATATCATCTGAAATGCCGGTACCAAAGAAACCCCATTGATACCATTAGCTATTCCAATTTCTGGGATAACTAATCATTGTCATCATAACATTCTATTCATACCCATAACATAGACATAGACTATCAAATTTAAATCATATATATAGATCACAAAGTTCAAATCACTTATACACCTAGCAAATTTAAAATGGTAGAAAATAAAAAGACTTAGGTGTTGGGCACCTACCTATTGTAAAAGCTTGACTGGTAGTCCCCCGCTGCTGTCTGGGTCTTGTGGATCACCCTATATTAACAGACACATACCACGTCATTACTCACACGAGCATTTATTCTTTCTAAATCAATAATCTATACGATTCTTTTTTTTTTAATAATCTCATTTGTTATTATCCTTATTTTTTAAAATTTACATCTCATGTTCCCATTAAATATTTTTCCTTAAGTTCTTTAACAAAAATGCAAATCAACATTACAATCGACGTAATTCCTCATTCAAATACTGTTTTGTGTTTCGTCTATAACTAACATTATATAGTTAGGTTTAAGGCGTGGCTTAATCCTCTAGAAAGATAAGACACAGGGATATAAGTCCACTGAAGGGAGAAGAACCCAGTTCTACTCCTAAAGCTCTCAAAATTACCCGTTATCGAGAAGATGACCAACTGTCCATTAGGGTCTATCCTGACCCCTTCTTGGTTATTAACCCATAACTAGGGTTTAAAACTCTAAATTTAGCAAGGTCAACTCCCTATTATAACTAACATCCAAGGCTATATTTTTTATGAAGAGACTTATGCCAAATGCCCTCATTTCCATGCTCGAATTCCCTCTGGAAGACCATGAGGCGAAACTGTACATTTTCGTCGACAATTTCATAAACATCCATACATCACCAATTTAACTTATCCTCATTCAAACCAATTCCTTGCCATGTTATATACACTATAATGATGCTAAAAACACCTTCTAAGAATTTGTTTGTCTATTTTCAATAATCAATCAATCAACACTCTTCTCAACCCTCTCTAACACCTTCATTATTATTCCTTCATGCATCTCTCATCATTTTAATTCATATAAACACATATCATCAAGTCAAATATTCAAATAAAACACCCTTCTTCCTCCTACATCAATGGTCGGCCACACACTTAGTATGGAGCTATAAATTTTCTTTTAAAATTACTTGTTATTTCAACTCATTTCAACACTATTCTATATCACAAACATCAATTCAATTCAATTCAATTTCTCATTTCCCCCAAAATTCATCATGAACCCTAATGTCAATTTGATGAAAAAATTAATGGAAATTTAACAATATTGTAAGAACTTGTCAAATGGATGTTGAGACACCTTATCAAAGAGTAATCTAGGCTTTAATTGCTAACCAATCAAGGATTTCCACCTCTTCTCCCTTGCTTGTTGTTGCCACCACTTTCTCCTCACTCTATCCCCAAATTGTTTCTCTCAAAACACTTTAAATCTAAAGGATTTTGTTGCCTAAATCCTTTAGTATCACTAACTCTCTCTTTTTTTTCCTTGTTTTTCTCAAGAATTTTCAAACAAAATGGAGTTTTTCCCTCTCTTCCTTCTTTATTCTCCATGGGCGGCCACAACAAGCCTTATATAGGCAACAATTTGTCAAATTCCCACTATGTCCTTTCAAATAGTAATTTTTATAGTTATCGGGTATTATTTCCCGCGTCCCGGTATATTTTTAATATCGTTTTTTAATAGGCGATTTCAAAATTCATTAGTTTATACTCTAGTTCCTTTTTTTTCTCATAAATCACTTCCGTTTAAATTTAATTCACATTTTGATCTCTTTTTTTCGGGCATTTTTTGCACTTCTATTTTAAAAATTTATTTGCTAACCATTTTTTCTGAATTTCAAAGGTTCATATCCCTTACCTTACTGCAAGTATCAAATCCCTAATTTTCATAATTTATTTGCTTAATTTTCTTATACACTTCCTTAGAATTTTTATGGAACTCTTGAGTTGTACTGAGTTTACATTTCTTAACCAACATTACAAGCAATGATTTCAGATCAATTTTCGTATCCTTGCCCTCAATTTTAGTGTCATATATATCAAACTCCGTACATCATTCATTTTATTTTCTTTATTCGATTTAAAACATTTCTTTAATTTTACACTGAATTTACACTTGGGGTTTACAGATCACATGTGTCTATGGAAAGACTCACGTGACGGTTGTGTAAGTGATATTTAGACTTGAGATCACTAAGTTATCTTATATAAGTAATGTTATGTATTGATCCTACTACACGTTGTCCTAATCAAAGGTAACAACATAAACAAATATTGAGTATAACATGAACTATATAAAGATATTTGAGTAATCAAGAGAGATTCATCACCATAGGTGAATTAGAGAAAATATTCTATATATTCTCAAATAGTATTGATTGTAAGTCATTGCGCAAGATGCAATGAGATTTGAAAAAAAAGTTTCAAATCTTATTAAAACAAATCAATGACTATGATGTTGAGAACAAACATGATTTGACATAATAGACACAATCCATGCTATAAGTATAAATCATAATATTTTTTTTTAAAGAATAATAATTACATGAAACTTGTCACTAAAAGGATAAGTCAAACTATTTATGACTTTCCTAATATTTGAGGGACCATAACATGTTGTTAGATATTGTACTTGATTTTCAAATATAAATTAATCAATTGTCAAATTGATAATAAATTTTATTTAATTTATTTAGGATTGTGATTTATATTTGGACCAACTTATTAGGAACCTAATGAGTCACACACAAAAGAACCATTGGTTAGAAATTAAGATGTAATGATTAATCAAGTGTGACTTGATTGTAAATAAATTTTAGAAATTGAGGATTATAATATAATTTATATATAGAGTTAGAATTCTAGACCTAGAAAAAATCAAGTAGAGACTTGATTAAATAAATTTCTAAAATTATCCTTAAGTAATATGTGTGATATTATTAAAGGGAAAATTAATATTTTTCTATTTATAGGGGTTTCATGTTTTTCTATAAATAGAATGTTATGCCTCTTATTTTTCTATGAAGTAAATAGTAGAGTACAAAACACTTGAAAAATACAAAAGAAAAGAGCTAACACTCAAAGAAATAACAATTCCTCTGTCCTAAAAGGGTTTAAGAGATTTCTCACTAGTGGTTTGTGTGGATTATTGTTAGAGGCCTGACACTTGGATGATTTATAGTTTGCGATAACCCAGTCTTGAAACAATTATTTAAAGCTAAAAAGAACATCTTATCTTTAGATAATCTATACAACTCTAAATTTATCTAACAGGATCTTAAGATGCCTATTTTTTTTTTAATTTTACTATTTTCGTTGCTTGTATATGTTTTGAAAATCCCAACAATGGTATCAGAGCCATTGTTAGACAATTAGGGTTGTTGGTTGCATGTTTTTATTATTATTGCCGTTAATTATGAATCAATTTTGTCTTCAAAATTATATATCCCAAAAATAATTCTCTTATGGTTTTTTTTTTCAAAAAAATAAAAATAAATTTTACTCATGTTACTATTTCGGCAAATTTAGCTGGAATTAACAGTACAACTAAAACAAAATTGGTTGCCAGGGGCGCTGCTGCCATGGTCGTCATTGTGGGCAGTAGGGGTGATTATTTTTTTGTTTGGTTTTTACCTAAAAATATAACCAAACTGAATTTTTTTAAAAAAAAACCAAAACCGAACCGAAATCGGTTCAAACCGACCGGTTTTGGTTATTTTAGAGCAAAAACCGAAACCCAACCGATTGGCTTGGTTTTTTTCGGTTTGGCCCGGTTTTTTTCCGGTTTGGCTCAGTTATTAATTGCAGTTCGGTTCGGTTTGGTTTTTCAGTTTCAGGTTTATGAAACCGAAACTGAACCAAACCGGTTGGTTTTTTTAAATATGCTAATCGGTTTAATCAGTTTTTTTAGTTTTTTTTTTTCTAAATTTCTCAATTTAAACGGTTTTTTGATTTTTTTCTTACCCTTGGTGCGCAGAGATAGGCGTTACTATGGTCTTTCTTGTGCATAATGCCAGGTGTTGCCATGGAAGTTGCACGTAGCACCTTCTTAGTGCAGCATGAGGACTATACCCTGAGCAGCCACTAGGTGTGGCGGCATCACTCCTATCACTGCTGAAGGTTGCTGTAACAAAGACAAGAAGATAGGGGGCAGAATCATGATTCTTTCCCCATAGCTAAATTTAGGGTTTTTAGGGGCATAAGTACAATTCTACCCCTACACCTTATAATTTATTACAATAGTTTTTTTAGGGTGTAATTTATGTGTAAACTCCTGGAAACTTAAAAAAAAAATAAAAAAAATAAGAAAAAAAAATTAAAATGAGTTTAAATAAGTGATAAATAGGCAGGGAATAGTAAACCTGTACTTTAAAATGTATGAAATTTTATCAAGAATGATAAAGAATTATGGGAGAGAAAATAATAAAAAAGTAACAACAAACATTTAAAGTTAAGGAAATAAAACTGTCGAAAGATAAGTGGGGGAAAATATGAATGAATTCGGTCAATTTAGTACCGAATTATACCGAGAACCGAGGACATACCTAAAAATACTTATGGAGCAAGACTGAGTGGAAAAATTATAATTTTTGCAAAAATCTCAACTCTTCCTCCTTTTAAAACCATCGACCATGATTGGAAAAATAAGGAGAAAGTCCTTCTTGTTGTTGTCGTCGTCTTCCTACATAAATATTCCTTAAGATAAATCATGTATTAATGTATGATAGATGAGAGAATGAATGTCTAAACAAATTAAACACAAGATTTAAGAGAAAATCAAGTGAGAGAAAAAAGTAGTTTTAGAGAGTAAAGTCACGACAATTGAAGGAGGAAGGAGAAAGAGTGGAAAAAACAATTGGGTAGCATTCAAAGCTTATTTAATTTTATGATAAGTAATTCTAAACTCATCTATACAAATTAAAGTGAAGATAAATGGATTTTATGCAAATTCTTAAACTTTGAATTAGGGTTCTTGGACAAAAAATTAACTAGGGGAATTGTGAAATTATGGTAGTGTGATGTAAATGATCGACATGGAATAGGATAGAAATGACTCAAAATAATGAACAATTAAAGAAGAAGATTTGGTATTCTTATTGAGTGTAAGGTCGACCATATTAGGAGGAAAATGAGAAATTGTGGAACTAAAGTGAATACTTTCTTATTTGTATGTGTTTAGCTTGTGTTGATGTATTGATGATAATTTGAAATGAATTTAATTATTGTATCTAGTTATAGTTTAATTTCTAATGTACTTTGAATTAAGGTCTTATGATAAATTGATGAGATAAATGGATAAAAAAGAATAAGGCCTTTATGGCCGGCTATGTATGAATCTTAGGGAAGTTGTGTTGTTGATGATAGTTTTTATAAATTGTTACTAATTGTGTGTTGATGAGATAAAGGTATGGGAAAAGAAGTTGTGTAACCTTATATTTGAGTATTTAAGTTAGTAAACCTTATACTTGGACATATATAGTTGTATAAAAAGAGATTGAGATAACAATAAAAGAAATTTATAAGTGTAATGATTATGGAATAAATGGTATATAGAGTAAGATGATTAAAGGGATAACTTGAAATTTTTAAATGGAAACTAAGTTGAAATTAAACTATACATATAATGGGACATGGATGACTAATGAAATAAACTTATGAATCACTTGTAAGTGAGGCATTGGAGGGTTAATGTGTATAATTAGAAAGTGTTGACAATTATACAAGATTATGGTGTTATGACATAATGGATGTATATAACAGATTAATGATAGGATATGAGAAATTTATGTGGGAGAATATGTTCTTGGAATTTGGATAGCATGGGATATAAATATAAGTTATGGACAACAAAATAGGAAGTTATATATGTTAAGTTAAGGAAGGGTTATGTAAAATAATTGTGTAAAAAGATTTAGATTTCGTGAATTTTTATTTAATGAGATGGATGAGATACTGATATTGGTATCTTTTTTAGAATCATGAGAGGCATATCAAGATTGACATTTTTTGCAACTAGAGGAAGACGTTTAATATGAGGTGCATGTAGGTGTTTATGCACCTTATTCTTTAAAATTATTGTATTTATTTCTCCTCAATCAACTATGTGTAATGTGTGGTATATCAAGAAAGTGAAACATGGAATGATATATTAAAATGAGAAAGAAATAGTATATAAATTGAGCAAAAAAAAAAAAAAAGAAGAGGAAAACTAAAAAAGAAAATATGAAAAGCCAATGATTGAGTAGTCTACTATTGTGAACGAAGACCAATGATTGAGTAGTTTACTATCATGGACATAGACTAATGAGGTAGTCTACCATCGCGGTCAGAGACCAATGATTGACTCGTCTACCATCTTGAATGGAAACCAATGATATTAGTAGTTTGTAACCTCAGACGGAGACCAATGAATTAATACAATATCATAGTTGGATGTTTAAGATGTAACTATAGATACTTAGATGTGAATATATGGTTCTTGGTGATGATATGAATATGATTAAATTGAAAATTAATGAAAGAATAAGAATACTTGAAACTGGAAATGATATGGAAATACATATAGTAAAGAGCTATTGAACATGTTTTGAAATGATCAGATCTAAATTATAAATTTGATTTTTAATCAGTTTATTATTATATTGTTGTAGGTGTTGTAGGTCTATCGTATACTACTAGGTAGGGCTAATATAGACATTAGTGATATTTTAGTTATTTAGGTATATTATTTTCCATATGCACTTCTTTATGTATGATTAGTAGTTCTTATTTTGTTATGTAATTAATCATTTTGTAATCATTTAAAGTTAGTTGTTTTACATTTACTTTCTTGTCTTTATATATATATATATATATATATATATATATATATATATTTTAAAAAACATTTTTGATGTAATTAGATATATGGAGAGTTATATGTGTTATTATGGAATGTTGAGATGGAGATTATTTTGTTAATGATGAGCTAAAGACTTAATGAGGTAGGGTATGCCTAAGGCTACCATGTGATATTGTTGAGTCAAAAAAGTTTTTTTATATTGGAGAAGGAATATTGAAGAAATGGAAATGTTAAAATTAAAGAGGAAACTCTACTAGAATTTCTACTAAGTGAAAGATTAATAAGTCTTTAATATCATGCAATTTTAAGAAACAAGATAAATAGTTTTTGAATTTCAAAAAATAAAATAAAATAAATACATCCCTACTTTTTATATCTATATGATAAATGTTTGGTTATAAGTGTAATTCCAAATAGTGGGGTGCTACATATGAATTTAACCCTACAATTTATTTCTTATTACAAAATGATATTTTCAATAGAATTAAAATTCTACCCCTCTACACATATAGAATATTGATTTTATATTTTAAAATTGAAACCTATATTAAATTAATTATATAATTAATTTTTCCAATATGATTAGGATTGAATTAAAATATTTAATTCAAAATTTTTGAGTTTTGTAATATCCTAATAGGATTAGGATTTAATTAAAATGTTTAATTAAATAATATTTATAAAAATAGTTTTTCTAAAAGTACAATTTTATTTATTTGATCCTAAACTAGTTTAGGATATAAATAAGATTTTTAATGTGATTAATTTTCTTATTAAATTTTGAAATATTTTTAAAAGAAAATTTGTATTAAATAAAATTTATTATGTTTGGAAAAATATCAAATTGGATTTGATTCAATATTTTTAAGTGTTAGAAATATTATTTTAAAATTGCACATAAAGCCAATAATTATAATTAAAGCTTGCAATGTATTTATTTATGCATATTAATATGTTATTATGCATGATGGATGATTGTGGACATTTAAAAACCATTGTGATTTTGTTTTTGTTAGTTGAATGGTTATAATATTAAATAGAGCTTGCGTGTCTTGCTTTTTTTTTTTCTATTTTTCTTATGGGGTTGGAAAATTATTTTCTCATCTAACTCTCCTTAAATGTAACTCAAGATTTCTTATACAAATATGTAAATGTTATTTAATTTAGAAATGTAGGAATTTATACAGGAAAAAAATTATTTTGTAATCCAAGATGAAGAAAAAACGATGGAAAAGCCTACATATGTGGTGCCTAGAAAAAGGATTTATGAAGATTTATAACAACTACCTAGGTTTTGACCTCCTAATTCTCTTCAATAGCTCAAGAAAATTAATTCAGATATGTTCATAATCATCCAATTATAATGACATGCTAGGAGTCTATGTTTATATATAATTGTTATGTATTATATATCACTAATTCCATGGTACTAGACTTAATTAAAACAATAAATCCCTCATCAACATATTAAGTACATGTTAAGAACATGATTTGCTGCTATTTATATGCATAAAACCTGTGAAACCCCAAAAATTTATAATTTAAAGATACGGATAACTCGATGGAAACTCTGTAAAACCCCAACAAAAGACTTCACCATGATGAATTGAATAATGAGAAATAAAATAGAAATGGTGGTAAATTGTTAACCCTAAATCAAATTTTATTATGTTAATAAAATTATTGAGAATTTAGAACCGGAAATGAGATGGGTTAGTTAAAACAAAATAAAATGAAATAGTATCGAATTATTAGAAATAAATTTTAGAGAGAAAGATTTTTCGTATGGTGTTGTAAAAGCGGACTGAGAAAAGACATTTGGTTGAACGAAAAAGGTACCCAAACTTGATATAAGGGTGTTTTAGTAAATATGGATAGATTTGCTATATAAAATACCTAGGATGGCCAAATGAAAGAAAATGAGAGAGAGTACATTGAGAGCAGAAACGTAAATGGCCATATCTATGTATTTCACCGTTGGATCAGGCTATGTTTTGGATATATTATGCTCCGCACCACCCTCTCACATCTGACCGTTGGGATATGAAGAATCGGTATTTGTGTGAGAGATATAGCCCTCGCAACATTTCAAGGAAAACCTGCCTACAGGTCAGTCACAGTCACTAGCGGTTTCCTTCTTCGTTGATCGTTGGATCCTTCTACATTTTGGATATGTTGGTCATAGTGATGATCTCTTCAGTATAAATGGTGAAGATCGAGATTAGACACTACGACAACAGGTTATTCATTGGTGAACAATATATTGTCAGTTTTCAGATCAATTTGGTTTTGTTTTGACCTAGGAAGATCTATCCATTAACATTCTCTGATTGTTTGGTATGTGTTGCATGATATAATGGTGGTTAACTTCACCGTTCAGAGTTGATTAGTTTTGATTGAGTTGGGAGAAACGTTAACCTTACTGAAACGTTTGTTTAAATTAGGTTAGCAAGAGTGAAATAAATGGAAAGTGTGGTGGCTTGATTTGTGTTTAACCATCAAAAGCATGCTAATTATCATTTAAATTAAAGGAAATCCTTGGCGTCTTTCCTTAGGCATGTTCAGCCAGATTATCGATAGTAGAAAAGGAGAGATATTGGTTGTCCAATCCATGTATTAGGACTGAATAATTTGGTCACCCACCTTTCAGCTGAGGTTAGGGCGCCCAAATGATAAAATTTCAGATTAGATTATTCACAAAGGTTGTAGGTATGAATGTTATCTTTTAAAAAAAATTGACCTCGCGTAACTTGGAGTTATAGAACTCTAGATATGGACTGAAAATGGAAGAAGGGTCGAACTATCTTGTACTGGACAGATTTTGTTGAGTACTATAATGGATAATTTCAGGGGTGTTAAGGGTAGAATTGGGCTTTCCATCCTTTAGTAGAGTTGTAGAACCGTGTCTTATATTTTCAAGGAGTCAAGCCACACTTAAAACTGAAGCCTATAACTTTACTTACGAATAAAATGGTAAACAGTGTTCTCAAATGAAAACTAATCTAAGAAGTGTAATGAGGTAGTTGATGGAAATAATTGGAAAATGATATTAAAACATGGCAATGAATTCATGTGAATGAGATTAAAATAGTATGAGAACGCACATTGTGATAAAATTATAACAGGGTATTGATTGTATCTCTTGATTCTCAAATAGAAGAGATGCTTGGAGTAGGGTCGTCAGTAGTTGAAGGGACTCGGTCGGTTGGGGAAACAGGTAGGTGCATTACACCTTGTCTTTTCAATTTGTGTCAACTTATTGATAAATTTTAGAATTTATTATTTTATTGCTTCAATAAATATTAGAATGAATATGAGAACCTTGCATACATTGATGTGTATTAACTAGTTATGATATAATTGGAATATATATGAGTAACTTACATACATTGATATGTATCAAACTTGTGATGATATTATTGGAATGAATAAGAGTAGCTTGCATATAATGGTATAGATCAATTAATTAGGATAATGTTTGAATGAACATGTGTACCTTGCGTACAATGGTATGGATCAAGTTAGTTAGGATAATGTTTAAACGAACATGAGTACCTTATGTGTATTATTATGTATCAAATTAATTATGTTATTATTAGAATTGATATGATTACCTTGCATACATTGATAGGTATCGAATTAGCAATGATAACTTTGGAATAGACGTGATTATCTGACATACCTCAGTATGGATTGGGTATACACAATGACTTAGAGATTAGAGGAGAAATGATAGATAATCGGTCACCGTAGTGTCGGTGGCTAAGCATACATTACGATGATACTTAACATCATGATGAGGGTGGCTACGGGCATAAATTGATACTTAGCATTGTGATGAGTGACCAAGGTTATGTGAATGATGCTTAGTGATCGTAGTGTCGGTAACTAAGGATGTGTGTGAATGATACTTGACAACCGTGATTACAATGTATATGATGTTAATAAGAAAAATGAAAGGGGATCGATATAAATGGAAGGTTAAGAAGACATTGATTAGCTATCCGGGTTTGGATAGCTAATGGTATTAATGGGGTTCTATTGGTACCAACATTTCAGATGACATTGATTAGCCTATCTGGGTTTGGATAGCTAATGGTATCGATAAAGTTTCATAGGTGCCGACATTCCTTAAGTTGATTAGTCGTTCCCGAGTAATTGGGTGACTAATGATGTTAGTAAATATTTCTAACATCGACATGATCACTCTTGGTTAAAGGAAAAAAATAAGTTGATTAACTATTTTAGGTCGGGAATAGTTAATGATATCAATAGATCACAATGGTATCAAGTGAGAATTGATTCACAAGGAGATGGTGTTCAAAACCATTGAGTTGTGTTGAGATTTCTTAGATGAAATTATTCTTGGCAAATGGAATAGGATATTAGATGAATATTAGTAATAGATGCAAAATGTATATTGTAAAAGAGGCTTATGCCTAATTTTATGTGTCAAAAGAAATTCCATGGAAATTATTACCTGTCATTGTTATTGTTTGTTACTACCTTTTTATATTTATATGTACTTGTTAATTTCTATTTTCAGGTGCATCAATGTCGCATCAAGAGTGATCTTAGTTTAGTTACCTTTTGCTTTCGACCGTGTAATTATTTGTAAATTAAGAGACTCATCTCCTAAAATTTGAAATGTAATATTAACCTGTAAATTTGGATGTATGACTTTAATCTAATGTTTGTAATTCTAAGTACTAATTTAACCATGCATATTTATAGTTGAAATCAAATCCTTCACTTGAATTACATTATATGATGTTATTATGTAAGATATAGTTTATATGATGATATTATGTAACAATTGAATTATGCATTGTTATTTTGTGAACTTGAATTGTATGATGTTATTGAATAAGATGTGTTGTGTTGATGATGATGAGTTGGGTTGAGATCATGGATGATTGAATTGGGTTGTGAATGAAATTGGAAGTGTAATATGATTTTGTTGATAACTTGGGACCTCCTAGCATGGGGGAGACTCCGTCAAAATTTCGGTGAAACCTGTATAAAAACATTTTTACTGAAATTTTTCAATGTATCACAAAAACGATGTAGAAAATGGGGTTGTTACAAAACCAGAGTTCTATTTATG
>Ga0307515_10011160_pt1 | contig 17080 bp, 20 predicted proteins | sample 17_EM_MG_FD_194513 | JGI IMG/M metagenome (GOLD analysis project Ga0307515, IMG submission 194513) | Populus trichocarpa ectomycorrhiza microbial communities from riparian zone in the Pacific Northwest, United States - 17_EM | ecosystem: Host-associated > Plants > Roots > Unclassified | place...
GTCGAGTTCCGAAGCGGCCAGTACATCGGCTCGATGAAGACGCTGCTGACCGAGGGCTGGGACGCGATCTTCGTCGGCTCCGGCGCGCCGCGCGGGCGTGACCTGCGCGTCCCCGGGCGCGACGACGCGAAAGACCAGATCCACATCGGTATCGACTGGCTGTCGTCGGTCTCGTTCGGCCATGTGACGAAGGTCGAACCTCGCGTCATCGTGCTCGGCGGCGGCAACACTGCGATGGACTGCTGCCGCTCGGCGCGCCGGCTTGGCGCCAGCGACGTGAAGGTCGTCGTTCGCAGCGGCTTCGACGAAATGAAAGCCTCGCCGTGGGAGAAGGAAGACGCGATGCACGAAGGCATCCCGATCCTCAACTACCACGTGCCGAAGTCCTTCGAGATCGAGGGCGGCAAGCTCGTCGGCATGCGCTTCGAGATCGTCGAGGCGCGCTACGACGCCAAGGGCAAGCGCGAGTTGGTGTCGACCGGCCAGCCCGACGTGGTGCTGCCCTGCGACGAAGTGTTGATCGCCGTCGGCCAGGAAAACGCCTTCCCGTGGATCGAGCCGGACTGCGGCGTCGCCTTCGACAAGTGGGGCCTGCCGGTCGTCGGCGAGAAGACGATGCAGTCCAGCCTGCCGCAGGTCTTCTTCGGTGGTGACGCGGCCTTCGGACCGAAGAACATCATCACTGCGGTCGCCCACGGCCACGAGGCGGCGGTGTCGATCGACAAGTTCCTGCACGCCGAATCGGTGACCGACCGGCCGCCGCCGCACGTGAACCTGATGTCGCAGAAGATGGGCATCCACGAGTGGAGCTACGACAACGACGTGTCGAACGACCTGCGCAACAAGGTGCCGTGGACGGCAGCCGAGAAAGCGCTGGCCAGCATCCGCGTCGAGGTGGAACTGGGCTTCGACGCGGCGACAGCCTTCAAGGAAGCGCAGCGCTGCCTGAACTGCGACGTGCAGACCGTGTTCACCGAGAAGGCCTGCATCGAGTGCGATTCGTGCGTCGACATCTGCCCGATGGACTGCATCAGCTTCACCGCCAATGGCGATGAGGCCGACTTGCGCAGCCGGCTGCAGGCGCCGGCGCCGAACGCCGAGCAGGACCTGTACGTGAGCGGGCCGCTGAAGACCGCGCGGGTGATGGTGAAAGACGAGGACGTCTGCCTGCACTGCGGCTTGTGCGCCGAGCGATGTCCGACTGGCGCGTGGGACATGCAGAAGTTCTTGCTGCAGACGACGCAGGCCGGCCAGGCGTGTCGCAGCCATGGTGGACGCCAGGTGGGGGCGCACTCGAAATGACGCAACGCGTGGAAGCAGTCAACGACTTCGTCGTCAAGTTCGCCAACGTCAACGGTTCCGGTTCGGCCTCGGCCAACGAGTTGTTCGCGAAGGCGATCTTGCGCATGGGCGTGCCCGTCAGCCCGCGCAACATCTTCCCGAGCAACATCCAGGGCCTGCCGACTTGGTACGAGGTGCGCGTCAGTGAGGCAGGCTGGTTAGGCCGGCGTGGCGGTGTCGACCTGATGGTTGCGATGAACCCGCAGACCTGGAAGCAGGACGTGGCCGAGGTCGAGCCGGGCGGCTATCTCTTTTACGACAGCACGCGGCCACTGCCCGAGAGCGCCTTCCGCAAGGACATCACCGTAATCGGCATGCCGGTCACCGCGATCTGCAACGCGACCTATGAAGACTCGCGCCAGCGCCAGCTGTTCAAGAACATCATGGTGTTGGGCGCGCTGTCGGCGTTGATGGACATCGATGCGTCGGTGATCGAAAAGCTCTTTTCCGACCAGTACCGCGGCAAGGAGAAGCTGCTGGAGTCGAACGTGCGCGCGTTGCACGCCGGCCGTGAGTTCGCGCGCGACCATCTGAGCCCGCCGCGTGGTCCCGGCCTTGGCTTGCGCGTGCGGCGGGCCGAAGCCGTGGGCGATCGCATCTTTGTCGACGGCAACAGCGCGGCGGCGCTGGGCTGTGTGTACGGTGGCGCCACGGTCTGCGCCTGGTACCCGATCACGCCATCGTCGTCGGTGGCCGAGGCCTTCCAGAAGTACTGCGAGAAGTTTCGCGTCAACCCCGAGACGGGCGAGCACCGCTACGCGATCGTGCAGGCCGAGGACGAGATCGCGTCGATCGGCATGGTCACAGGCGCGGGCTGGAACGGCGCGCGCGCGTTCACGGCCACCTCGGGACCGGGCGTGTCGCTGATGACCGAGTTCATCGGCCTCGCGTACTTCGCCGAGATCCCGGTCACGATCATCAACGTGCAGCGCGGCGGTCCATCCACCGGCATGCCCACGCGCACGCAGCAAGCCGACATACTGGCCTGTGCCTACGCGTCGCACGGCGACACCAAGCACGTGCTGCTGTTTCCGCAAGATCCGGCCGAGTGCTTCGACTTCGCCGCCACGTCGCTGGACCTGGCCGATCGCTTGCAGACCCCGGTCTTCCTGATGACCGACCTGGACATCGGCATGAACCAGCGCCTCGCCCAGCCCTTGGCCTGGAGCGATGAGCGCCGCTACGACCGAGGCAAGGTGATGACCGCCGACGAGCTGGAAGCGGGCAAGGAATTCGCCCGCTACAAGGATGTGGACGGTGACGGTATCCCATGGCGCACGCTGCCCGGCACGCACGCTTCGAAAGGCGCGTACTTCACGCGCGGCACCACGCGCGACCCGTATGCGCGCTACTCGGAAGCCGGGGCCGACTACATCTACAACGTGCAGCGCCTGCTGAAGAAGTTCGCTACCGCGGCCACTCTGGTGCCGGCGCCCGTCGTCCGCAACGCAGAGCAGAAGACGCGGCTGGGCGTGCTGTACTTCGGCTCCACGGCACCAGCGATGGACGAGGCCTTGCACACGCTCGCCGGCCAGCATGTTCATCTTGACGCGATGCGTCTGCGCGCCTTCCCGTTCCCGGCGAGCGTGGCCGAGTTCATCGCCGCGCACGAGCAGGTCTTTGTCGTCGAGCAGAACCGCGACGGCCAGATGCGGCGTCTGCTGGTCGACGAACTCGAGATCGACCCCAAGCGATTGCCGCCCGTGCTGCACTACGACGGCACACCGATCACCGCGCGCTTCATCACACAGGCGATCACCGAGCGGGTGCTGGCACTGGCCGTGTCCCCCAAGGGAACGACGCAAGGGGAGCGGGCATGACCTATATCACCAAGCCGAAGCTGCACCACCCCTCGCTGGAGCGCAACGCGGTCGGCTACACGCGGCGCGACTACGAAGGCAAGGTCTCGACGTTGTGCGCTGGTTGCGGCCACGACTCGGTCTCTGCCGCCATCGTGCAGGCCGCGTGGGAGCTGGACATTGCGCCGCACCGCGTCGCCAAGCTGTCGGGCATCGGTTGCTCGAGCAAGACGCCGGACTATTTTCTCGGTGCGAGCCACGGCTTCAACACCGTGCACGGCCGCATGCCCAGCGTGCTGACGGGCGCGAACCTGGCCAACCGCGAGTTGCTGTATCTCGGCGTCTCCGGAGACGGCGACTCGGCATCGATCGGACTGGGCCAATTCGCCCACTCGATGCGACGCGGCGTGCGCATGGTCTACATCGTCGAGAACAACGGTGTCTACGGCCTGACCAAGGGCCAGTTCTCGGCCACGGCCGACCGAGGCTCGACCTCGAAGAAAGGCGTGCCCAACCCCGATGCGCCGGTCGACATGGTGGCAATGGCGCTACAGCTCGGCGCGACCTACGTGGCGCGCAGCTTCTCGGGCGACAAGGCGCAGATGGTGCCGCTGATCAAGGGCGCGATCACGCACGGCGGCGCTGCCTTCATCGACATCATCAGCCCCTGCGTGACCTTCAACAACCACCTGGGCAGCACGCGCAGCTACGACTACGTGCGCGAGCACAACGAGGCGGTCAGCCGCATCGACTTCATCGACCCGGCGCCCGAGCAGATTGCCGAGCCCGCGCCGGGTGAATCGATCGACTTGCCGCAACCCGACGGCAGCACGCTGCGGCTGCGCAAGCTGCATGCGGGTTACGACCCGACCGACAGGGCGCGGGCGATGGAGTACCTGATGGCCCAGCAGGCCAAGGGCGAGATCGTCTCGGGGCTGCTGTACGTGGACCCGGATGCCGGTGACCTGCACCAGGCGCTGAAGACCTCGGCCCGGCCGCTCAATGCGTTGGGCGAGGCTGAGTTGTGCCCCGGCACGGCAGCGCTGGCGAAGTTGAACGCCGGCCTGCGCTGACCCCTGGCGTCAGGGCTTGGCCAGTCGCGTGATCTGCACGCTGACGATCTTCCACGCGCCGTTCTGCTTGGCGTAGATGTCGATGTAGCGGTAGTGGCTTGTCCAGGGCTTGCCGTCCCAGCTGCCGGTCATTTGGGTGCGGCCGCTCAGCAGGGCGGTGTCGCCGTATTGGCGCACCTCGAAGTCCTCGACGGTGTACGGGTCGATCTTCAGTTTCGGCGACATCAGGCCGTCGACGAACGAGGCCTTGGTCTCGATGTCGGCGTCGCCGTCGATCTGACGAAAGTCGTCGGCCATGTTGACCTCGATCGCGGTGCGGTCTTTGCGCACGATCGCCGCGTCCCAATCGTTCGACTGTCGGGTCAGCTGGGCCAGATCGGCGGCGTTCGGAGCAGCAGCCAGGGCAGGCTGGGCGAGCGTCATCGTCAGGGCGCCAAGCAAGCTGGCGGCCAGGGTTTGCAGGACGGGGCGGCGGGGCAGGTTGATCATGGATTCGAGCGAAATGCTTGTCAGTGGAATTTCAGGGTTCGGGAATGGGCGTGGACTGGCCCGCGACGCACAACCAATGCCCGTCGCGCCGGACGAACACGTGGCTGAAGCGTGTGGTGTAGGTGATGGCGCCGGTCGGTGCGCGGGCGACAAGGCGGCCGATGAACACTGCGGTCTCGCCGAGGTCGAGCACGCGGATCTCGTCAGTGCTGAACTTTTGTGCTGAGCCGCCCTTGGCGAAGATCTGGAACAGCTGGCTTCGGTCGACCACCTGGCCGTTGGCGGCCACGGCGATGAACTCGGGCGCATAGATGCGGCCCAAGGTGCCGAAGTCCTGGATGCGGATCGCTTCCTGCCGCTGGTCTTCGAGCGCACGAAGCTCTTCTTCAGCGGTGGCGGCCGCCGCCAGGGTAGGCAGCAAGGCGGCACAGCCGGCCAACAGCAGAGCCGCAATGCGGCGAGGCGACGACAACAGCGAGCGTCCGACGGTCATGGCAGCACCTGGCAACGGCGAGAGTTGCGGACTATAGGCGCTGTTCGGGTGCTGTTCGGGCGCTGTCCGTGCGCTGCAGGGGCGTTCCAGCCGGGCTCAGCCGTGCTTGTCGAGCAGGCGCAGCACGGTGTTCCAGTTGCGCGAGGTGGCGGGCAGTCGCAACAGCTTCTCCAGCATCGCGTTCGGGCTGCCGACCGTGTTGCCGTTTTTCTGCACGGTGCTGAAAGCCTCAGCGCCGGTGCAGGCAAAGATGCTGCAATCGCCGCGCGCAGATTCGATGGGCAGGGTGCCCGTGTCGAGCTTGGCCTTGGCCTTGGGGTGCAAGAAGGTGATGCAGCAGGCATAGACCTGTTGCTCGTCCACCTCGGCGAAGGGCTGCTCTTGCGCCAGGCCACTCAACTGGCGGAGCGAACGCAGGAACGCCGGCTCCACCAGTCCGCAACTGGCCTTCATCGCTTCGCATGCTGCGGCCAACATCTTTCTCGCAGCGGCGGTCGACCCGGCATCGAAGACCATCGTTCCGTTGGTCAAGAACGAGGCTGCCGAGGAGGCCCCGGCGTCGACAAACGCCGCTTCGAACTGTGCCTTCGTCGGGCACTGCGGCCGGCCGAGATTCAGGTTTCGAAAGAACGCGGCGTGCTTCATCAGATGCCAGGGAACAACGCAGGAATCAGGCAAACGCCTTCGCGTTGTTGGCCGGGTCGCCCAGGAGGCTGTCCAGCTCAGGGACGAGTTCGGCTGGAATCTCCGTCATGCCCGGCCGCTTTTCGCCCAGCCAAGCCGTCAGGCGCGATTCGACGATTTCGATCGGCGTGTCGACATAGCTTCCTTCGGCTTGCTCGCAGGCTCTGGCGGCGTTCTTGAACTTGAACTGTTCGAGCCATTTGCCGCCACCTGCGGGCGGGTACTTCTCGAAAGCCCTGAACTTGTAGCCCAGCCAATACGAGCGCAAGCCTTTGGGTTCGGCCCGAACCTCGATGACATAGATGTAGTTCCCGAGGGCGGCATTCGTGGCTTCGGGCTCGTTGGACGTGTACGAGTAGGGTGCTTTCCTCACCTGCTTCATCATCTTCGAAAGAGGTCCAGAGTCGCCGACGACGTGTTTCACTGCAAATGCGGTCATGTGGGGCAACCTTTTGGGTGTCCAGTGTGGAAAGAGCGAAGGTCATAGTACGTCCTGCATTGCTTAACGCCAGACGTCAGGGGCGGATCGCGCCTCAGCGCGACGACTACGCCCGGATTTCCGCTCATGCCTTGACTGGGCCCGCATGTCGATTCACCCCGCAGTGGAGATCGCCCATGCCGAGCAATTCACGCTCCGGCGATGCGATGGGTCACCGAGCGCCGGCGGACTCCTGGAGGCGGCCCAAGCGAACCAGGCGCGAGCGGATGCCGCCCGCCGATCGTTCGTGACGGCTCGCCAGGTCACGCGGCTCCGCGCCACCATCGAATGCCTGCAGGAGTTGTGCGTCCTCGTCTTGCGACCACGGCTTGCCTGCCTTGCCGGGCCGAGTGGCTTCGAGACGGCTCCGTTGCGCCGATTCACTCAGCGCCTTCGACGCCACGAACAACGCGCGTACGACCTGGGCGTGGCCCAACGCTCCATCGCTCGGCAAGACCTCGCCCGTTTCCGGGTCAACTCCATTGGCCAGCGCGTCAATGATTGCTTGGGCTTCGATCGGTGACATGGTTTCTCCTCCAGCATGACGACGGCGCTGGGCCGCAAGACCTGCCGGTGAGCCGTCTTCCCCGGCAGGTGGATCGATGTGTGGTAACTGTATTTATATACAGTCATGGCATCAAGCGGGCTAGGCTTTCTTCGTGACCCGCGTTTTAGGGGCGTGGAAACGCGGGTCAGCCAGCGCGCGGGTGACCGGGCCCGCGAACGTCACGCCGGTGCGGCTCGGCCGCCCAGCGCCCATTCGCCGATCCACTGGTGGTGATGAAGCCCGCGGTGGCTGAGGATCAGCGCGAAGCGGGTGGCGGTCCATCGCAGCGGCTCGATTGGCAGCGGCGCGACGGCGCGAGGCGGGTTGTACAGCAGCGTCATGTGCGGCTCTCTGTTCGAAGGGCGCTTTCCCAATCGAACGAGCAGCGCCTGTTCGAGCCGCGCGAAGGCAGCGCGGCTGGCGGCGTCGCAATGCCAGACGAGGGCATTGCCACCGCGCTCAAGGCTCCCGACCTTGTCGAAGACCATGGGCAGTTCCGGGCAGACCACGCCAGCGGCAGCGGCCAACGCTCTGTCGATATCGATTTGTGGAATGGCGGCGTCATCGTATCGGCCGAGGATGCGCAAGGTGACGTGCAGCCGATCGGCCTGCGTTGGCGGGCCCTGCATGGCGTGCGCACGGCAGATGTTCACCGCTGCATCGGCCAGCCGCTCGGCGTCGTCCGGCTTGGGAAAGATGGCGAAGAACAGCAGGTAGTCGGACAAACGCTGGTCGCCGGCGTCGATCGCGTCGGGAACAAAAACGTCTGCGCTCTTGCCGAAGCCTGGAAGGTCGAGTTGGGTGTACATGGCTAGCGTCGATACGGTCGCTGGGCGGCGCAAGGCAACCGCAGGCGTGCGGCGACACCACGGCATGGCGGCTTTCGGCTGGCCGCGGAACTACAAGATGACCCCGTGCGCGCGGCCTGCGGCCTTCAGCCGTGCACCTGACCGTGCACCTGACCGTGCAATTGCTTGCGCTCGGCGGTGTAGGCCCACCAGGGCTTGGGGGCGGCGCCGTTCATGAAGTCAACGATCGCCATGAAGGTGTCGAGCACGCACGGGTCTTGGCGGTGACCGGTGGCGCGCTCCAGCTCGCGGTAGAGCGTGAAGGCGTCTTGCCCGCGGAGGTCGGTGGGGTGGTGCAGGCCGAGCAGGCGCAGGTCGCCGGCCATCGCCGGGCCGACGTTGGGCAACTGTTCCAGCGTCTGGCATTCGTCGGCCGACGCGGCCTTGGGCGCCTTGATCTGCCGGACCGGTGACAACGTGCGGCTCACAGTGACGTCCTCAGTTCAGAACAGCATGTGCTGACGCACCAGACCGACGGCGATACCTTCGATCGCGAACTCGACCTCACCCGGGGCGATGATGATCGGCTCGAAGTCGGGGTTCTCGGGCAGCAGCTCGATGGTTTGCCGCGTGCGGTGCAGGCGCTTGACGGTGACCTCGTCGTCGAGCCGGGCCACAACGATCTGGCCGTTGCGGGCTTCGGCAGTCTTCTGCACCGCCAGCAGGTCGCCGTCCATGATGCCTGCGTCGCGCATGCTCATGCCCTTGACCTTCAGCAGGTAGTCGGGCCGACGCGGGAACAGGCTGGCCTCGAGGATGTAGGTCTGGTCGATGTTTTCTTGCGCGAGGATCGGGTTGCCGGCGGCCACGCGGCCGACCAGCGGCAATGTCAGTTGGGCCAGACTCGGCAAGGGCAGCGAGAATTGCTTGCCGCGGGCCTCGTTCAGGGCCCGCAGCGTGCCGGACTGCAAGCGAATGCCGCGCGAGGTGCCCCCCACCAGCTCGATCACGCCCTTGCGCGCCAGCGCCTGCAAGTGCTCTTCGGCCGCGTTGGGTGAGCGAAAGCCCAGCTCGGCGGCGATCTCGGCGCGGGTGGGTGGGGCGCCAGTGCGCTCGATCGTGGTTTGCACTAGGTCGAGAATCTGCTGTTGGCGGGCGGTGAGCTTTGGGCTTTCGATCATGGCAGCTGCGCCTACCGCGCGAACGGTACGGCTGAGGTTGCATCCAGTATCTGTATTTTTATCCAGACATGCAAGAAATGCAAAACAAATCGGGACAAGCACCCTTGATCGTCATCCTGGCCACCGGGGGAACGATTGCCGGCTCGGGCGACGACGTCGGCTACGTGGCGGGCCAAGTCGGGGTGAAAGAGCTGGTGGCGGCGGTGCCGGCGCTGGGTCAACGGGCGCTCGAGTCCGAGCAGGTGGCCCAGGTCGACAGCAAAGACATGAGCCATGAGATCTGGCAGACGCTGGCGACGCGCGTGTCGCACCACCTGGCGCGGCCGGAGGTGGCGGGCATCGTGATCACCCACGGCACAGACACGCTGGAAGAGACCGCGTACTTCCTGCACCGCGTGTTGTCGCCGGCCAAGCCGGTGGTGTTCACCGCGGCGATGCGGCCGGTGACCTCGCTGCAGTCCGACGGCCCGCAGAACCTGCTGGACGCGGTGACGCTCGCGGCGCACCCAGGCGCAAGCGGCGTGGTGGCGGTGCTGCACGGTCGTGTGCACGGGCCGGTGGATGTGCGCAAGGCCTTGCCGTTCGCGCTGGACGCCTTCAGCTCGGGCGAGGCGGGCCCGGTGGCCTTGATCCAGGAAGGGCAGGTTCGCCCGCTGCGGCCGTGGCCGTCATGCGAGGCGCTGGGCCTGGACGCGGTCTCGTTCGAAGCATCGAGCTGGCCGCGGGTCGACATCGTCGTCAGCCATGCGGGGGCCGACGGCGTGGTGGTCGACGCGCTGGTGGCCGCCGGCGCACGCGGGCTGGTGATCGAGGGCACCGGCAACGGCACGGTGCACGCATCGCTGCTCGCAGCCGTAGAGCGAGCGCAGGCTGCAGGGCTGCCGGTGCTTCGCGGCACCCGTTGTGCAGGCGCCGCCGTGGTCGGCGCGCCGGACGGTGCGCTGCCCTCGGCCGGCGAGCTGTCGCCGGCCAAGGCGCGTGTCGAGCTGCTGTTGCAACTGCTGCGCCAGCCGTCGGCGCCGACGGCCTGACAACGCAGGGTTGAACGGCGGCCACGCGGGCCGCCACCCGCGTCAGTTCGGCTGCTTGAACTTCTGCGGTTCGTAGACCGAGCCGGCCAGGTCCGCGTCGTCGAAGGCGAAGACGAAGAACTGGTTCGGGTTGGCCAAGCCGCCCGGCGCCACGGCCAGGAAGTCGTTGTCGTTGGCGATGAACAGCGTGTGCTTGGTGACGCCGTCGACGACCACGTCTTCGCCGAAGGCCATGCCTTCGAGCTTGGCGGGGATCTGTGCGTCGCTGATGCCGGCGGCGTTCAGCGCGGCACGCAGGTCGGCGAACAGCGTCTTCGCCGGTGCCTTGGCCAGCAGCGCGGTCGCGCCTTCGAGGCCGCTCACATCTTCGGCGCCCGCCAGGTCCACCTTCCAGACCTGCTTGACGACGGCGACCGAGTTGTCGCCCAGGCCCTTGCCATCACGCTCGAGCACCAGGAACTCGTGGCTGTTCAGCGCCAGGATCTCGCTCGAGTTGTAGGCCTTGTTCAGCGCCGGGATGAAGTTGTCGTAGGCGTACTGGCTGACCGCGCCGGTGGCGATGTCGATCTTGACGACGCGGTTGGCGCGGCCGCCGTCGCCGCCGTCCTGGATCAGCGGGCTCTGCACGAAGCCGAACAATGTCTTGCCGTCCGGCGAAATCGCCAGCCCTTCCATGCCCTTGTTGGCCACGCGGCCGCGGGTGTTGCCGCTGATCTCGGTCGCACCCAGCGCCGACTTGGTGGCCACCGAGAAGGTCGACTCCGGCAGTGCGAAGACGCGCGTGCGCTTGCCGGTCTCGCGGTTGAACTCGTAGACGTACGGGCCGTATTCGTCCGACACGTAGACATGCTTGCCATTGCGCGACACGCGGATCGCCTCGGGGTCCAGGCGCGCGTCCATCGGGCTCAGCGAGTTGGTGTCGCCGTCGAAGTTGTCCGAACGGCCGCTGAAGTACTGGTGGCCTTTATGGTTGTTCGGCGGCAGTGCCGGGCCGTAGACCAACGCGTCACGCGAGTACAGCAGCGTGGTGCCTGTCAACTGCGGCGTCAGCGTGAAGGGCAGCGCGCCGTCGGCCACCGGTGACAAGGCCAGCGTCAGCGTCTGGACGCGCGGCACCCAGCTGGTGGTGTTGTCGACGTTGACGTTCCACGCCACGGCATTGGGGCCGCGGTCGGGGACGGCAACGAAGGTGTTGCCGCCGGCCCAGGCCAAACCAGAACCCAGGCCACCCAGCAGGTTGGCCGGCGCGCCGTTCTCCAGCAGGTGGGTCAGGCCGGACAGATCACTGCCGTCGCCGGCCAGGCTGCCCTTGGCGATCAGCGTGACCGCGGCGTGGGCGGGTGCGAAAGCGGCAGCGCAGGCGAGCGCCAATGCGCAGACGACGATGTTCTTGTGCAGCATGAAAAAAGCTCCTCGGGTCGATACAACCCGAAGAGCTTCGTGTGGGCGGGTGACGCCGTCATGACCCGTGCATGACGGGCCGATGACAGCGTTCGGTCAGCCTTTAGACGATCGTCAGCGTGACATCGATGTTGCCGCGGGTGGCGTTCGAGTACGGGCACACCTTGTGCGCGGCGGCGACCAGCGCTTCAGCAGCGGCGCGCTCCATGCCCGGCACGGTGATGGCCATCGCGACCTGGATGCCGAAGCCGCCGGTGATCGGGCCGATGCCCACGTCGGCGGTGATCGACACATCGGCCGGCAGGGCGATCTTCTGGCCCGCGGCAACGGCCTTCATCGCGCCGATGAAGCAGGCCGAATAGCCGGCGGCAAACAGCTGCTCGGGGTTGGTGCCGCGGCCACTGTCGCCGCCCAGTTCCTTCGGCGTGCTCAGGTTGAGCTCGAGCCGGCCGTCGTCGGACTTGGAGGTGCCAGCGCGGCCGCCGGTGGAGGTGGCGTGGGCGGTGTACAGAACCTTGTCGAGAGCCATGATGTCGTCCTTTAATGGTGGGTCAGGGGTGGGGGATCAGGTGCTCAGGCCGCAGCCTGGGCGATGTTGTCGCGCAGCGACTTCAAACGCTGCGTGAGCGAGGAAACTTCGTCGAGCTGGCAATCGGTGGCGCACAGCACGTGTTGCGGGATGGCCTGGGCGCGGGCTTTCAGCGCGCGGCCCTCGCCGGTCAGCTGGATCAGCACGCGGCGCTCGTCGGCCGCATCGCGCAGACGCTGCACCAGGCCGGCCGATTCGAGGCGCTTGAGCAGCGGCGTCAGCGTGCCCGAATCCAGCGTCAGCCTTTCACCGATCGCGCTGACCGGCTGGCCGTCTTCTTCCCACAGCACCAGCATCACCAGGTACTGCGGATAGGTCAGGCCCAGCGGCGCCAGCAGCGGCTTGTAGAGCTTGGTCATCGCCAGCGAAGCCGAATACAGCGCAAAGCACAGCTGCATGTCCAGCGCCAGCCATGAGGCGGGGGCGTTGGCTGGCTTGCGGGGCTTGCTGCTGTTCGTCATGGTCGCAACTGTAGCGTGCAATTCAATTGCACACAATCTAAATGGTCTTTGGCGGTGCTGCCTGCCTTGCGGCGGCGGGATGCTGGCCGTTGTCAGATTCGAGAAGAAGGGGTTCGGCGGCCGCCGCCGTGGGATGCGGCTGTCTGCCGCGCTACTGGACGACCCTCAACACCCGTTGATCGTCTTCGCTCAGGTAGCACTGAACGGTGACCTGGCCGAGGCTGCGGCCTTGCGAGTCGATGCGCGACAGCGTCACGGCATAAAGATGCGCCGCGACCGACTGTTTGGCGTATTGGATGACCTCGGTGCCGGCCGTTTGAACGCTGTCGATCTGGGCACTGCCGCCCTGGGCGCTCATCGAGGCGATGACGCGTTGCCCGCAGACCTGGCCTGGCGAGCCGCCGCCGGCAGTGGGCACCGCGGCGCCGGGCACGCGCACGGTGGTGGCATCCGTGCCGCACGGCTTCTGGCTGAAGGTGTTGCCGCAGCGGTACAGCTGCTGCGCGCTGGCCAGGGCCGGCAGCAGGCACAGCAAGAGCAAAGCGCTTCGTGGCGTGTAAGTCATGGTCTCGGTCCCTCCCTTTGATGTCGGCGCAGGATAGCCCGGGCCATGGGTCACCGCACCACCCCACGATGGGGGGAGGGTCCACAAAGCGTGGAGGTCAGATGTCGAGGGTGTAGACCACGGCCGCGGTGCGCTCAATCTTGCTGTGGCCTTCGAGGGCGTGGTCCCATTCGGGTGCTTCGGCGCCGCCGCTGGGCTTCAGGCGCTGGGTCATCACGGCGACCTCTTCCGAGCCGGCGTCGAACTCGGCGGCGAACTCGCGCGCCTCGGTGAAGAGTTGAGCGACTGTGCTGCCGCCCGAGTCGATCAGCAGCAGGTAGCGCGCGGGCTTGCGGTGCGAGGTGGTCGGATGTTTGCCGTGCGCCTCGATGCCAAAGCTGTCCATGGGCCGATCATGCCACGCCAGCTTCAGGCGAGGGCAGGCGCACCACACCGGCCGCGTGCAGCGCGGCGATCTCGCCGTCGAGATAGCCGAGGCTTCGCAGCAGCGCGTGGGTGTGCTCGCCCAGCGCTGGCGGCGGTTGGCGCAAGGGCAGGCGCTCGCCGCTCAACGTCAGCGGTAGCAGGGCAGTGCGGGTCTCGACGGCCTGGCCGGCGCCGCTGCCGTCGGCCGGGATCGTCATCGGCGCCAGCCCGCCGGTGGCCAGCAGATGCGGGTCATCGAACAGGTCTTGCGGTCGGGTGATCGGCGCGTAGGGCAGCCCGACGCGTTCGAAGCGCGTGCCGAGCTCGGCCGCGTCGAAGTCGACAAAGCGCTCGCGCAATATCGGCAGCAGCCACTCGCGGGCACGCACGCGGTCGTTGTTGCTGGTCAACCGCTCATCGGCCAGCAGGTCGTCGAAGCTGAACTCGCGGCACATCAGCGCCCACTGCGTGTCGCTGACAGCGGCCAGGAAGATCTGCTCGTCGTCTTTGACCGTGAACACGTCGTACACGCCCCAGGCCGAGATGCGGCTGGGCATCGGCGCGGCGGGCTGGCCCGTCACCGCGTACTGCAGCATGTGCTGCGCGACCAGGAACACGTTGTTCTCGAACAGCGCGCTTTGCACCTCTTGCCCGCGGCCGGTGCGTTCGCGTTGCTGCAACGCCGCCAGCGCGCCGATGGCGCCGAACATGCCGCCCATGATGTCGTTGACGCTGCTGCCCGCGCGCAGGGGCCGACCTTCGGGGCCGGTCATGTAGGCCAGGCCGCCCATCATCTGCACCACCTCGTCGAGCGCGGTGCGATGGTCATACGGGCCGGGCAGAAAGCCCTTGTGCGAGACGTAGACCAGCCGCGGGTTCAGCGCCGACAGCGCGGCATAGCCAAAGCCCAGCTTGTCCATCGTGCCGCCCTTGAAGTTCTCGCTGAACACGTCGGCGCCTGCCGCCAGCTTCAGCACGATCTCTCGGCCGCGCGAGTCTTTCACGTCGACGGCCAGGCTTTGCTTGTTGCGGTTGAACATGCCGAAGAAGCCCGCGCCCGAGCCGAGCAGCCGCCGCGTGTTGTCGCCGGCCAGTGGCTCGATCTTGATCACGTCGGCGCCCAGGTCGGCCAGGATCAGGCCGCAGGTCGGGCCCATCACCATGTGGGTGAACTCGACCACGCGGGTGCCGGCCAGCGGCAGGGTGTTGTTGGCGCTCATTCAGTCACTGTCCTCGCGGTGTTCAGCAGGGTCTCGTTGGTTGGGCGGCGCCCGTCGGCATAGGCAAAGCCCTTGGTCAGGCCCGCTTCCGGTGTCATGCCGTAAAGGGCCTCACCCGGCAAGCCTTGGGCCAACGCGGCGCGGGCGACGGTCAGGCGCTCCAGGTCGACGCCAGTGTCCACCCCCATCGCCTCGAACATGAACACCAGATCTTCGGTCACGACGTTGCCCGAGGCGCCCGGCGCGTACGGGCAGCCACCCAGGCCACCTTGCGACGAGTCGAAGGTGCGCACGCCCACGTCGTAGGCGGCCAGGCAATTGGCCAGCCCCAGGCCGCGGGTGTTGTGCAGGTGGGCAGCGCCGGCATGCTCGCCAAGGGCCAGGCGCAGACGCTGGAACAGGCGCCGCACCTGCGCCGGGTTGGCCATGCCGGTGGTGTCGGAAAGGCCCGCTTCGTCGACGCCGGCGCGCACCAGCGCCTCGGCTAAGCGCAGCACGTCGTCTTCCGGCACCGGGCCTTGGAGTGTGCAGCCGAAGGCGGTCGAGATGCCGACTTCGACCATCACGCCCGGTGAGCGCTCGCGGCACAGCGCGACGATGGCGCGCACCTCGTCGACCATCTGCTCGGGTGTCTTGCGCACATTGGCCAATGAATGGGCTGCACTGGCCGACACCGGCACCGTCAGCTTGTGCACCCCAGCCGCCAGCGCTGCCTCGGCGCCGCGCAGGTTCGGCACCAGCGCCATCACCGTCAGCCTCGGCAGGCGCAAGGCATGGCGGACGACCTCGGCCACGTCGGCCATTTGTGGCAGCAGCTTGGCCGGCACGAACGAGCCCACCTCGATCTCGCGCAGGCCAGCGTCGTAGAGCGCATCGACCCACGCCAGCTTGGCGGCGGTGGGCATGATGCAGGCCACGCTTTGCAGGCCATCGCGTGGGCCGACTTCGCTGATCAGGACGGCAGGGGGCGCGGTTGACATGATGATTGATTGTTCTATAAGATAGAACCGTGTTCTGTTGAATGAAATCATAAACCGAGCCCGCCATGCCGCGCAAGGCCGCCCAACCTGCTGTTGCCGATGAAGATGCTGCGCCCGGTGGGGCCGCCTCAGTTGACCGGGCGTTGAGCTTGTTGACGGCGTTTCGCGTCGGCGAGTCGGCCTTGTCCCTGGCTGCGCTGGCTGAGCGCACCCGGCTGTACAAGAGCACCGCACTGCGGCTGCTGGCCTCGCTGGAGCATGCGCGGCTGCTGCAACGCGCGCCGGACGGCCGCTACGCGCTCGGCCCCGAAGTCGCCCGCTTGCAGTCGATCTACGCCGCGTCGTTCTCGCTCGAGGCGCAGGTGATGCCCGCGCTGCAGGCGCTGGTCGCGGCCACCCAGGAGAGTGCAGCCTTCCACGTCCGCCAGGGCGAGCAGCGCCTGTGTTTGTATCGGGTCGATTCACCACAGCTGTTGCGCGACCACATCCGCGCCGGCGACGTGTTGCCGTTGGACCGTGGCGCGGGCGGGCGGGTGCTGCTGGCCTTTGGGCTGGACGGCGGTGCGCGCGGCAAGCTCTATGAACAGATCCGCCGTGACGGCGTCTACGCCACCAGCGGCGACCGGGTGCCTGGGCTCACCGGCATCTCGGCGCCGGTGTGGGGGGCGGCGGGCGAATTACTGGGCGCACTGACGCTGACGCTGCCCGACACCCGGCTCAAGCCAAGTTACCCGCAGACGGTGCGGCAGGCAGCACGGCGCCTCTCACAACGTTTAGGCGCTGTCACCACTCTGGATTGACAGGTTTTCGCATCAGGCGTAAACCTGTGTCACCGCGCCCACATTCTTCCTTCTTGTGTCTTCGGGCGGGTGAGGAGGCCGTAATGCGTAGACGCCTGTATGTGGTGTTGCCTGACGTGGCCAGTGCACGCCAGACCGCCAACGACTTGTTGCTGGCCCGTATCGAGGACCGGCACATGCACTTCCTGGGCCGACGAGACATGTCTCTCGGCGAGCTGCACGAAGCCAGCTTCCTGCAGAAGACCGACGTGCGACATGCCTTCTTCCTGGGCGCAGGCCTGGGCGTGGTTGGCGGCGCCACCCTCGGGGTCATCCTGAAGATGACCGACTTTGGTGGCGGCTACAGCTTCGATGTCGGCACGCTGATCATCTGCACGGTGGTTGGTTTGATGCTCGGTGCCTGGGCCTCGACACTGATCGGCGTGTCCACGCCCAGCGTGGCGCTGAAGCCCTTCGAAGAAGAGCTGGAAGCCGGCAAGATCCTGCTGATGGTCGACGTGCCGCACTCGCGCGTCGAAGAGATCCAGAGCCTGCTGGAGAACCGCCACCCCGAGGCGGTGCGAAGGGGCATCGACCTCACCATGCCTGCTTTCCCCTGAAGACACAGGTGCCCGCTTCGGCGGGCGCCTTCGTTTTGGGGTGCAGCGCCACAGGTTCGCGCGCAATGCGCGGCCGAGGGTGGTTCACGCCTGCCGCTGACATGTAGGACAGCGGCTACAGCGCGCGGCGAATGCGTCCGGTATTCGCCGCGTTCG
>Ga0307515_10011162_pt1 | contig 17078 bp, 16 predicted proteins | sample 17_EM_MG_FD_194513 | JGI IMG/M metagenome (GOLD analysis project Ga0307515, IMG submission 194513) | Populus trichocarpa ectomycorrhiza microbial communities from riparian zone in the Pacific Northwest, United States - 17_EM | ecosystem: Host-associated > Plants > Roots > Unclassified | place...
GCCGGGATTTCGGACTTAGTGGAAACTCATCAACCGGAAACTGCATTCGAGTGCTCAGAAAGCCATCCAAAAAGCCGTTGCCGCCACCTCTTCATTGCGCAACAAAAAAGGCCGGCGCAAGCCGACCTTCTTTCATTCCCTTTGAACCGAATTGATCAGTTCAGGCGTGTCTTCACATCGCTGATGGCCTTGGCGAACAGGGTTGCCTGCGTGGCGGCATCCGACTTCGCCGTGATGACGCTTTCGGCCGCCGCAATGGCGATGTCGACGGCGATTGCGCGAACCGAATTGATGGCATCGGTTTCGGCCTGCTTGATCTTCTGTTCCGACAGGGCCGTGCGGCGTGCGACGAATTCGTCGGTCTTCTGCTTGGCCTCAGTCGTCAGCATTTCGGCTTCGCGTTCGGCCGCGGCCACGATATTGGCGGCTTCCGTTTCGGCTTCCTTGCGCTTCTTCTGGTATTCGACGAGCAAGCCTTGCGCTTCGGCGCGCAGGCGCTTGGCTTCGGCGAGTTCGTTGGTGATCCGGTCGGCGCGCTCGTCGAGCGACTTCGCCAGCATGCCCGGCACCTTGAGATAGACAATCAGCGCGAGGAAAAGCACCAAGCCGACTGTGGCCCAGAATGTGGCCAGTGAGGTCATGTCCATGATGCTCTCCTTACTTCGCCGATGCCTTGACCGCGGACGCGATCTCGGCCTTCGATACCTTGCCGCCGATCAACTGCTCGACGACGGCGGTTGCCGTTTCCTCGGCAATCGCGCCAACGTCGGCCAGAGCCTTCGTCTTGATGTCGGCGATGCGGGCTTCGGCTGCGGAAATCTTGTTGTTCAGGCTGACTTCGACTGCGGTACGGTCGGCAGTTGCCTTTGCCTTTGCGGCTTCGCGCGCGGTGGACGCAATCGCGTTGCCCTTGGCCTTGGCAGCGGCCAGTTCCTGTTCATAGGCAGCAATCGCTGCGTCCGCCTCTGCCTTCGAACGGGCGGCATCATCGAGATCGCGGGCGATCGTGTCGCCGCGTGTTTCGAGAATGCCGGCGATGCGCGGCATGACGACCTTCGACATCAGAAGGTAGAAAACACCAAAGGTAATCGCCAGCCAGAGAAGCTGCGATGCGAATGTCGAAGTATCGAAGGGCGGGAACACTCCCGAGCCATGTCCGCCTTCATGGGCTACACCGGTTTCGGTGTGGACCTCGCCGGCAGCGGCGTCGTGGGTCTCTGCGCCTTCGGTGGTGGTTGACTGGGCGTAGGCCGAAGTCACGAACATGCTCACCTCCAGGTGCATTCAGAAAAGATGCGGGCCGCGGCTTGAACCGCGGCCCTGCCTTCAGGCCGAACTTAGACGGCGAAAAGGAGAAGAAGCGCTACGAGCAGCGAGAAGATGCCCAGAGCTTCCGTAACGGCGAAGCCGAATACGAGACGGCCGAACTGGCTGTCAGCGGCCGACGGGTTGCGCAGGGCGCCCGAGAGGTAGCTGCCGAAAATGTTGCCGAGGCCAAGAGCCGTGCCGGCCATACCGAGGCAAGCGAGACCTGCGCCGATGTACTTTGCTGCTTCCGCGTCCATGATTTTCTCCTTCGAAATGGTTGTTGCGGCTAACTTTGGCACTTTCCTGAAAAGGAAAGCCCCACGACTTTATTCCTTAGTGGCCACCCGGATGCACTGCGTCGTTGAGGTACATGCACGTCAGCACCGCAAAGACATAGGCCTGGAGGAAGGCGACGAGGAATTCGAGACCCGTGAGGGCCACGGTCATGATGAGCGGCAGAACCGCCCCTCCGATACCCAGCGCGCCGAGGGTTCCGAGCGAGGCGACGAAGCCTGCGAACACCTTCAGCGTGATATGGCCGGCCAGCATGTTCGCAAAGAGACGAACGGAAAGGCTGATCGGGCGGGACAGGAAGGAGATGATTTCGATGGAAATCACGAGTGGCAAAAGGATGCCGGGTACGCCAGAGGGCACGAACACATTGAGGAAGCCAAGGCCGTGCTTGTAAAAACCGTAGACCAGAACCGTGCCGATCACGAACAGCGCAAGCGCGAAGGTCACGATGATCTGGCTGGTAATGGTGAAAAAGTAGGGGATCATGCCGAGCATGTTCGCCGTCAGGATGAACATGAACAGCGAGAACACCATCGGGAAGAATTTCATGCCGTGGCTGCCGGCGCCTTCGCGCAGCATGGAGGCGATGAATTCATAGGAAATCTCGGAGACGGACTGCATGCGGCCTGGAACCAGGCTGCGCTTCGACGTCGTGAAGTAGAGAAAGCCCGCCGCCACGACAACGGTCGCGACCATGAACAGCGATGCGTTGGTGAACGAAAAATCAATGCCGCCAAACTCGATCGAAAAGATCTTGTTGATCATAAACTGGTGGGTCGGATCTACCTTATCGCCTGCCACAGCCGCTCTCTCTCGTTACTGAACCGCCATATGGCGGACATTTCACCCTGCGACGACTGCGTCTAAGCGTCGTCACTCTTGTTCTTGATGCCTTTTCCCAGCTGATCCGCGGGATGAGGCGCTGCCACCATGCCCGCCGAACGCAGGACGTTCAGCACACCGGCACAAAAACCAAGGAGGAGAAGTATGATCATCCCCCACGGCCCTGTACCCGCAAAATGGTCCAAAAGATAGCCCAGAAGTGCACCGACAATGATGGCCGCCACAAATTCGCTCGAAAGCTTCACGGCGACCTGATAGCCCTTGCGGTTTTCGGCTGCCCGCGCTTCGTCCGCAGCGTACTTCGGATCTTCCTTGCGCCTTTCGGACAGCTCGGAACCGAGGCGTTTCAGCCGATCTTCCAGACCCTCTTTCCGGTTTTCCGTCATGTGGCATCCTCCCTTTTGCTGCCCGTCATGGTCATAAACCACGAGCTTGGTCACACAAAGGCCGGATTTGAAGCCACCGCTCGGCCCGTTCTGAAGTCGGCCGCAACATAGTTTTAGGTGCCTGCATAGTCAAGGCACCAAAGGCCCTTGTTAGGCCACAATATTACTCAATAAAAACATTGCGTTATGGGATTCTCACACATGCCGCGCCGGATTCGCCGGGAATCATCGCGGGCTTTGCCGGAACGGCGGATGACCGGAGGTTATCCGGCCATCGTCAATCCGGGCGATATCAGCTCCATCCGCCGCCATAGGTGCGGTAGAAGATGTGCTTGCCGATCCGGGACACCCGCTTCATCGTCGGCCCCCAGTCAGGCTTCACATAGGTCGCGTGATAATGCGTCGCGGAGCCGACTTCCGGGAACCAGATCTTGCCGGCGGTGACGGCCAGCGCGATTTCCTTGGCGGTCTGCCAGCTTGAGCGCGACCAGACGATGTCGGGAATGCCGTCGCAGGCAAACGAGAACTGGCAGCGATTGAACCAGCCCTTGTTCTGGTAGACGACGGCGCAGATCGTGTCCGGATAGGCCGGATTGCGGACGCGGTTGAGGATGACCTGGGCAACGGCTGCCTGACCTTTCAGCGATTCGCCGCGCGATTCGAAATAGATGCCGGAGGTCAGGCATTTCTGCTCGGCCTCGGAGAACACGCCCGCAGGCAGCGGATTTGCCGCCCAGGCATGGTCTTCGGGGGAGATGTCGGGAATGAAACGTCCGCCGGTCTTGTCCTCGCGCAGGATCGAATCGAACGGCGACTGGCGGGCGTAATCCGGTTCGGCCGGCCCATAGGCTGTGGCCAGAACATCGGCCGCTTGGTTGGTCACGAGACTTGCCAGCATCGGCGACATGCCGGGATCGATCTTCGGTGCCTTCTTCTTGTAGAAGGCCGTGGCGATCTGAATTTCCTTGCCGATGATTTTCGGCTTGGCAAAAGCCATCCGCTCTTGCGTATCGTATAGCGGCTCGGTGAGCGAACTGGTGCGCTGCAGGATCGAGCCCGCGGTAAAATCCTTCGGCGGCGTCATCGGCGCGACGGCGATGATGCGGCCCTTCTTATCCCTGCGGTTCACCCGGTCCTCGTCGGTGCGCGGATCGGGCTGCTTCTGCTCGGCTGTCAGCGACACCTTGCCGCCATCCGGCATGTCGATCCCTGCCCCGTCGCCGAGCGCGCCGGTGATGACCGGATCGCTGAAGACCATCTCGACCTCGTGCAGGGAGCCGGCCGGCGAGCGGGTCATGTGCATGCGCCAGCGTTCGCCGCCACGGTTGATGCCGGACAGAAAAGTTGCAAGGTCGGAATGGGCGGAAACCGAGGGAAACCCGACAAAGAGGCCGATGCCAAGCATCAGCGGGGCAGTCCAGCGCGCGGGCGACAAACCGGACTTGAGACGCGACAGTCTACTCATACGCACCAAAACCGTACTCCACGCACTGGCAGACGCGGGTATCCATCCGGCAAACAACACCCGGACCGCCTTTCCCCGCGAAAGTGAATCGGACAAGCGGTCCTGCCGCGCGCAATCGCGCGTTTACCGCCCCAACATGTTCCGACAATGAAGCATTCGCCCCGCTGCCAATGCGTTTACCCGCATCGGCGTGGAGCTGAGGCCTCACCGCCTCGTATCATTGCATTAACCATAAGTCCGCATGGTTAATGGGCGTTTAATGGAAGAACGCGAAATGAGATTTTCGGCGGCAACAATTGCCTACTCTTCTCCAAGGATCAGTTTCCGCACGCAGGCGTGGGTGGAGACAGGTCAATCCGGTTGGAACGGAGCGGCCATATACAAAACGGCTTGAAAGCCGTAATGGGCTTGCCCCCCGAATGTTGGCGTCCAACGTCCGGGGGTGGTTCAATCCACGCGGCCCTTCGTCTTGCTCGACGAACGCGCCGCTCGACGGTCTCGTGGAACGCTACAAAATGAAGTCGCCTTTCACGAACACATTGTTCGTGTCGATTTGAATGGCGAAATCGGCGGTGCCGTCACCGTTGACATCGCCCCGGATAAAATGCCCACTGCCACTGGTATATTCCTGCAATTCACCGGCATGATCCGTGAAGGCAGCGTTGGCGATGTACTTGAACGTCTGGTTCCCTGACAGGGTGGTATTGGCATCGATCGAATGCACATCGATCTTGTCGCCATCGCCGTGCAGGAAATCATAAATCGTATCCCGTCCCGACGAACTGACCGTTGAATCACCTGTTGCCAGGAAGATGAACGTGTCGGCTCCGGTTTCCCCATACAGCTTGTCCGCGCCCTTGGCCCCGTACAGCCGGTCATTATCGCCGTCGCCATGGAAAAGATTGTTTTCCGCGCCGCCATAAAGTCTGTCGGCGCCGGTACCGCCCTGCACGTCGCTGTCGATGAACCCTGTTCGTCCGTCATAAAAATCATCGCCGCCGCCCAGGGTAGCGGCACCATACATCTTGCCGGAATTGGCGATCTCATCCACGCCACTCCCGCCGCCATAATAGCTGTAGCTCCCGCCTTTGATGGTCCCGGTGTTATCGGTATGAAGCTTCTGTGTGCCGGCGGAGTAGACTCCATATGTAACTGCATCGACTTTGCCGCTGTTGCTGAATGTCGACACGACCGTCAGGTCGGCAGGTGTTCCGCTGAAGTAAACTCCGAGAAATTTCGATTTTATGGATCCGTCGTTTATGACTTCAGAGTGATATCCAATTGCGGCTATGCCATAATTGGTTGCGAAAATTCGCCCCGTCTCAGAAACGTTAACGACCTGATCGTGATCGACACTTCCGTCGTCCCCCAGATAGACAGCATAATAACCTGCGACAGAGCCATCGATATCGACTTCATGGGACGATCCTGTTCCCTGGATCGTCGTCGAGGCTGTGCTTGCGATCGAGACGTTGGTCCCGATATAGGCATCATCGGTTGTGGTCAGATCAACCGCCGTTACATTGGTGGAAAGACTTGCTGGAAACTGCCATGCCATGATGTGTTCCTCCCTTGGGGGTGTGGTGCTCCATAGTATTCGAATATAAGAATTATCTATTCTAGCTTATATTTATAAGGCGTCGAAGCTTTTTTGGCATGCCGATATGTTCAGGTCGTGCGGCAACGATCGGCAGTTGTTACGTCAAGCCGTTCGACGATCTCGCGGAACGCTACAAAATGAAGTCGCCTTTAACGAACACGTTGTTCGTGTCGATCTGAATGGCGAAATCGGCGGTGCCGTCGCCGTTGACATCGCCCCGGATAAAATGCCCGCTGCCGCTGGTATATTCCTGCAACTCGCCGGCATGGTGCGTGAAGGCAGCGTTGGCGATGTACTTGAACGTCTGGTTCCCTGACAGGGTGGTATTGGCATCGATGGAATGCACATCGATCTTGTCGCCATCGCCGTGCACGAAATCATAAATCGTATCCCGTCCCGACGAACTGACCGTTGAATCCCCCGTCGCCAGGAAGATGAACGTGTCGGCTCCGGCTTCGCCATACAGCTTGTCGGCGCCCTTGGCCCCGTACAGCCGGTCGTTATCGCCGCCGCCGTGGAAGAGATTGTTTTCCGCGCCGCCATAAAGTCTATCGGCGCCGGTGCCGCCCTGCACGTCGCTGTCGATGAACCCTGTTCGTCCGTCATAAAAATCATCGCCGGCGCCCAGGCTGGCGACACCATACATCTTGCCGGAATTGACGATCTCATCCACGCCGCTGCCGGTGCCATAATAGCTCAGAGTCCCGCCTTTGATGGTCCCCGTATTGTCGGTATGAAGCTTCTGTGTGCCGCTGGAGTAAACCCCGTAGCCTGGGCCTGCATCAACTTTGCCGCTGTTGCTGAATGTCGATACGACCGTCAGGTCGGCAGGTGTTCCGTCAAAGTAGACTCCGATAAGTTTCGATTTTATGGATCCGTCATTTATGACCTCAGAGTGGTATCCAAATGCGACTATACCATAACTGAGTGCAAAGATTCGCCCCGTCTCGGAAACGTTAACGATCTGATCGTGCTGGACGCTTCCATCGCTCCCCAGATAGACAGCATAAGAACCTGCGACAGAGCCATCGATATCGACTTCATGGGACGATCCTGTTCCGCGGATCGTCGTCGTCGATGTGGTTGCGATCGAGACGTTGGTGCCGATATAGGCATCATCGGTTGTGCCGAGATCAACTGCCGTTACATTGGTGGAAAGACTTGCCGGAAACTGCCATGCCATGATGTGTTCCTCCCTTGGGCGCGCGATGCTCCATAGTATTCGAATATAAGAATTGCCTATCTTAGATTATATTTATGAGGCGTCGAAGCTTTTTTTGGCGGGTAAAGCGGCCGACGGTCATCGCGGTCGGCTGTTCATGTGCCGATCAAATTTTCGCTTTCCGGACGGCAACAGTATGGGCTGCGTTGATGACAGCGCGACGAAGTTTCCGTCAGGGCACATAACGCAAAAACGCCTCCCCGCCGGCGTGGCAGAGGAGGCGTTTTCGCAATGCAGATCACTCAGATGATGACGTGCGAGCCCAGTTCGACGACGCGATTGGTCGGCAGGCGGAAATAGTCGGAGGGATCGATCGCCGCGTTGGCAAGGCCGATGAACAGCCTGTCCTGCCAGTGCGGCATACCCGACTGGGCATCGGGCACCAGCTTGCGCCGCCCGAGATAGAACGAGGTCGACATGATATCGAACTTCAGGCCGGTCTTGCGGAACAGACCGAGCGCCTGCGAGACGTTCTGGGTCTCCATGTAGCCGAAGCGCATTTCAAGCAGGCTGAAGCGTTCGGACAGGCTGCTGGCGCTGACGCGCTGATCCTTGGGCACCACCGGCGTGTTGAGGGTTCGGATCGTCAGGATGAAGTTCTGCGCATGCAGGACATGATTGTGCTTGATGTTGTGCAGCAACGCTGCCGGCGTCGATTCCGGATCGCTGGTCAGGAAAATGGCGGTTCCCGGCACGGAGACCGGCGCATGCTCGCTCTTGCGCTCGATCGATTTGACGAAGGAGGCGAGCGGAATATCCGTATGCCTTGTCTTGTCGTGCAGGATCTTGGTGCCGCGCTTCCACGTCCACATGACGACCACGAACGTAATGGCGATCATCACCGGAACATAGCCGCCGTCGTGAATCTTCAGAAGATTGGCGCCAAGGAAAACAAATTCGAGCGCCAGCAGCGGCAGCAGAACGAGGCAAGCGGCATAGAGCGGCCATTTCCAGCGCAGGCGAACGAATTCGAAAGCCAGCAGCGTCGTGACAACCATCGCGCCGGTGACGGAAATGCCGTAGGCGGTGGCCAGCGATTCCGACGAACCGAACACGAAGACCAGCGTCATGACGCCGAACAGCAGCAGGGTGTTGACGTTGGGAAGGTAGATCTGACCCGTCTGCGTCTCGGACGTATGGAAGATCGCCATGCGCGGCAGGAAGCCGAGATGGATCGCCTGGCGCGTCAGCGAGAATGCACCGGTGATCACCGCCTGGCTGGCAATGATCGTCGCCGCGGTGGCGAGGATGACGACCGGCAGCAGCGACCATTCCGGGAACATCAGGAAGAACGGATCGGACATGGCTTCGGGATGCTTCAGAACAAGCGCACCCTGCCCCAGATAGTTGAGCGCCAGCGCCGGGAAAACCAGACAAATCCAGGCCCATTGGATCGGTTTCCGGCCGAAATGGCCAAGGTCGGCGTAAAGCGCCTCGGCACCCGTCACCGTCAGAAACACCGCGCCGAGAACCACGATGCCGACATAACCGGCGTTGAACAGGAAGTGGACCGCATACCAGGGATTGAAGGCCGAGAGGATACCGAAATCGTCGCGGATATGATCGATGCCGGCCGCTGCCATGACGAAGAACCAGACGACGGTAATCGGCCCGAAGAAATTCGATACCGCCGCCGTGCCCTTCGACTGGACTGCGAAAAGCAGCACCAGGATGACGACGGAAATCGGCACGACATATTCGGAAAGCGCCGGCGTCACCAGTTTCAGGCCTTCGACGGCGGACAGGACCGAAAGAGCCGGCGTGATCATCGCATCGCCGATGAAAAGCGCGGCGCCAGCTATCCCCATGAAGAAAAGCCGGGACGCATGGCCGCTGCCGGCCTTCATCAGGAGGGCCAGAAGCGACAGCGTTCCGCCCTCGCCGTGGTTGTCGGCGCGCAGCAGAAACAGCACGTACTTCAACGTTACGATGATCGTCAACGTCCAGATCATCAGCGAAATCAGACCGATGACTTCGAACCGCGTGACACCGTCGGCGGCGACCGGACGCAGCGCTTCACGAAACGCGTAGAGCGGGCTGGTACCGATATCGCCGTAGACGACGCCGACCGAGCCGAGCGCAAGAAGCAGAAACTTGCGCAATTCCTTATCGCGTGTTCCGGGGGTGGCTACCGAATGGGACATCTGAATATTTCAGGCTTTCAAAGCCAGCCTTTCCAGCGAAAGAAATAATAGGGGACGATTGCCGATATCACCATGCCGACGACGGCCATGGGATAACCGAAAGCCCATTTCAGTTCGGGCATGAAATCGAAATTCATGCCGTAGAGCGAGGCGACCAGGGTCGGCGGGAGGAAGACGACCGCGGCGATCGAGAAAATCTTGATGATGGCGTTCTGCTCGACATTGATCAGCCCGAGAGAGGCATCCAGCAGGAAGGTGATGTTTCCTGAGATGAACGAGGCATGTTCCGACAGCGACTGGATATCGCGCGAAATCGTCCGGCAGAGTTCCTTGGCATCCTTGTTTTCCTGCACGGTCGGGACCGTGTAGAGAAAGGTCAGGACGCGGGAGAGCGAGGCGAGGCTGTCGCGCGTCTTTGCCACGAGGCGGTGATGCGAGGCGACATCCATCAGCTTGGCTTCGAGAAAATGGGGCGGGCGGCGCTTTCCGGCCGGACGGTCGCCAAAAACCTGCAGCGACAAACCATCGATCCGGGCAACGGCGATCTCAAGGATTTCCGCGGTGCGATCGACGATGGTTTCGAAAAGCCGCGTCGCCAGAATTGTTCCGGTAGAGCAACCGCCGGGGATGCGGTGCATCGCCGCCGTGAAGAGATCAAAAGCCTTGGGCTCATCATAGCGAATGGTGATCAGCATGCCGCGTGCCAGAACGAAGGCGACGTCTGCCAGTTCCGGATGTCCGCCTTCGGCCTTGCAGACCAGCGATGCGGTCATGAACACCGCATCCTTCGCCGTATAGAGGCGGCTGGAGGGTTCGATATCCTTCAGGTCGTCGCGCGTCGGCACGTCGATGCCGAGGAAACCTTCGACCAGCAGATCCTCCGCCTTGTCCGGGCGCAGCATGTCGATCCAGACGACATCGGATGGCAGGGAGGCAGGCGGCTTCACCGCGCTGATGACGACGGCTTCCCCATTGTCACGATAAGCAGTGATCATTCCGCGGCCCTTGCATGGGCACCATCGGTGCAGACGCGGGCAATCGCCGCATCGATCCGGCGACAGGCGGTCAAGGGAGCCACGTTATGGCAAACCGGGAAAACCCGGCCGTATGACATCAAAGCTGCGCTCGGCAGGTCCATATGGAAACTCTCGTCGTTTACGACAAACCCTCAAACGGTCATCACGGTCATGCGGAGCCCGACGGAGGGCAGCACCGCTGGTGCATCCTTGCGGATGCGGGGAGGCATATGGAACAAGGCAAACTCAAAATCAATGCAGAAAGTGACGAAGCGCCACAATGTCGCCTGAAGACTTAACGACGCACCGCAACAGAATGTCAACAGCTCGCATGTGCGGGATGCATTTTCCGGAGACGGAATCCCGCGCATGAAGCGACGATTCGTTTCCCCGGCGCGTTACTCGAACACGATGTTCGGCATGGTCCGGGCCTTGTCGCCCTGGTGGGCTGCGACCTGATCCCAGACCTTCCTGGCGATGTCGCGATAGACGCGGGTAATCTCGCTCTCGGGCTCGGACGCGACGACCGGCGTACCGGCGTCGGACGTTTCGCGGATGCCCATGGTCAACGGCACTTCGCCAAGGAACGGCACGCCGATGCGCTCGGCTTCCTTGCGGGCGCCACCATGGCCGAAGATGTCATAGCGATTGCCGGTATCGGGCGCGATGAAATAGCTCATGTTCTCGATGATGCCGAGCACCGGCACCTCGACCTTGCGGAACATCGCCAGCCCCTTGCGCGCATCGATCAGCGCCAGGTCCTGCGGTGTCGAGACGATGACGGCACCGGCAAGCGGCACCTGCTGGGCCATGGTCAGCTGTGCATCACCGGTGCCCGGCGGCATATCGACGACGAGTACGTCGAGATCGCCCCAGGCAACCTCGCGCAACATCTGCAACAGCGCCGACTGGATCATCGGGCCGCGCCAGATCATTGCGACCTCCTCGTCGACGAGGAAGCCCATCGACATGACCTTGATGCCGTAGTTCTCCATCGGCCGGATCATCCGGCCCTCGATCTGCTGCGGGCGTCCGGAAATCTTCAGGAGGCGCGGCATGGAGGGACCGTAGATGTCGGCATCGAGGATGCCGACCCGCAGGCCGTTGGCCTTGAGCGCCAGGGCAAGATTGACCGAGGTTGTCGACTTGCCGACGCCGCCCTTGCCGGACGCGACCGCGATGATCGCGCCGACGCCCGGAATACCGGCTTTTGCCGCAGCCGTCGGTGTGCGCGGCGCGGCCGCTGCCGGCGCATGGCTGTGGCCCGCATGGGAGTGGCCGGCATGCGAATGGCCCGGCTGGGATGGCGCGGCGGCGGGCCGCTGGACCGGAGCGGAAGACGAAGCGCCCTTCTTGTCGGCGGTCAGCGCCACCATCGCGCCCTTGACGCCGGGGATATCCTTGACGACCCGTTCGGCGGCAGCGCGCAAGGGATCGAGTTCGCGCGCACGTTCGGCCGGAACGGTGATCGAGAAATAGACCTTGGAATCGGAGATGAAGACATCCGAGACCAGCCCCATATCGACGATGTTGCCGTCCATATCCGGTCCGCGAACGCCCCGAAGCTTGTCGAGAACCTGTTCCTTGGTGACGTCCGTCATGCCATTCACTCCTGCCGCCAGCGCGGCTGGCTTGCCCTGCTGCCTGTTTTGATGCGCGATGCGCTGCATCGAGACTTGGTAGTAGATAATCGAGCCGGAGTGTTTCGCCAATGAGGCCGCGCAGAAAAACCGGCCCGAAAAAGCAAAGGCCGCCTCCAGCCGATTGGTGTCCGTACATCCGGGATCACCTGTGGCTGAAAGCGGCCTTGTTTCTCGCGACCTTCATGGGCGCAGTTTTATTATTACAGTCCCCTCTGGACATGCCTTATACAAAGCAGGAACCGTGCCAGTTCGGGAAAGCACCCCGGAATCGGCGAATCACGGCCAGCAGCATCGCGGTGCAACATCAATCCCGCTTACTTATTGTGCAGATGCGTTGCAGCGCTGTCGGCATTGCCGGATTTTGAAACAGGGCGCCGGGAGGGCGGCGCCCTGTTTCAACTCAGAATTCGTCCCAACCGTCATTGGCTGGCGCCGACGCAGCGGCTCCGCCATGCCCCTGGAAGGCGCCGGCGAGTTTCTGGCCAAGGGACCGCGCCGGCGATTGAACGGCGGGTGTGGTGACCGATGCCGGCCGGATGCCGGGTTTTGAGACCGGGGCACTGCGCACCGGAGCGGCAGGCGCGCGATGCATGCCGGCAGCGGGTGCCGTGCGGCGCGCGCTCGCGTCCGACGTCTCCCCGAGCTTGAAGTTGGACAGCAGTGCCGTCAGTGCAGACGCTTCGGCGGCAAGCGTGTGGCTGGCGGCAGTCGATTCCTCGACCATGGCGGCGTTCTGCTGCGTGCCCTGGTCCATGACGTTGACGGCGCGATTGATGTCGTTGAGCCCGATCGACTGTTCGCGGGCGGCCTCGACGATCGAGGAGACCCGCAGATTGATCTCGTCGACCTCGTGGGCGATCACTTCCAGCGCTTTGCCGGCCTGACCAACCAGCTCGACGCCGGTCTTGACCTGATGGCCGGATTTGGAAATCAGCGCCTTGATCTCCTTCGCTGCGTTGGCAGAGCGCTGGGCAAGTTCCCGCACCTCCTGGGCAACGACGGCAAAACCCTTGCCGGCATCACCGGCACGGGCTGCCTCGACGCCCGCATTGAGGGCGAGAAGATTGGTCTGGAAGGCAATCTCGTCGATGACACCGATGATGCTGCTGATTTCCTGCGACGAGCTTTCGATCTGACCGACGGCATCGATGGCGCTCTTGACGACCGCGCTCGACGTCTGCGCGCCGGACCTGGCTCGGGCGACAAGCTGCCCGGCCTCTTCGGCCCGCACCGTCGAATCCTTGACGGATGCGGTGATCTCGTCGAGCGCCGCGGCGGTCTGCTCGACGGAGGCCGCCTGCTGTTCGGTACGCTTGGCGAGATCGTCGGCCGAGGAGCGGATTTCGGCCGAACCGGCCTGGATGCCGAGCGCGTTGCTGCCGACCGATTGCAGCGTCTGCTGCAGGGTGCTCATGGAACTGTTGAAGTCTTCGCGCAGCGCCTCGAGCGAGCCGATGAACGGCGTCATCAGTCGGAACGTCACATCGCCGTCGGCCAGGCGCTGCAGGCCGGTGCCGAGTTCGGTGACGGCAAAGCGCATCTGGCGCTCGTTTTCCTGGGTCTCGGCGGCGCGGCGCTGGCGTTCTTCCTCACTGAGCGTGCGTGTCTCAGCGGCTTCCGTCTCAAGACGCTGCTTTTCGATGGAAGCATCACGCAGGATGGCGAGCGAGCGCGCCATGCCGCCGATTTCGTCGTTGCGCTCGGCATCGGCGATGATGATGCCGGTATTGCCCCTGGCGATTTCGCTGGTCGCATTGACGATCGCTTCGAGGCGGCGGCGGAAACGGTTGGAAATCAACACGCCGAGCAGCACGAGAAGCACGGACGCGACACCGATGATGATGACGGAAACCCAGGCCATGTGCGTCAGATAGGCAAAGACCGTCGCCTTCGGCACGGAGACGATCGCGTACCAGGCCGTATCGGGCAGCAGCTGGACGGGAACGGCGATGGAGAGGGAATCGACGCCGTCCTCGCCGACCGTATCGACAGGCTTGCCGGGATTGTCGATCATCTTCTGCCAGGCAGCCGCATCGACGCTGCTGTCCTTGAACGCCTTGCCGAGATTGGCGGCGTTGACGTGGCTGAGGAAACTTCCGCCTTGAGAGACCAGCGCGACATTGCCGTCGCCGAGCGGCTTCATCTCGGCAAGTTTCGATGTCAGGCTGTCGAGCGCGATGTCGATGCCGGTAACGCCGAGCGGCTTGCCGTCGACGGTGACGGGACCGACCAGCGTGGTCATCATGACATCCTTGCCGTCCACCGCATATTTATAGGGCTCGATCACCACCATCTTCTGTGATTTGAACGGCATCTGGTAGTAGTCGCCGGGGCCATCCTTGTCGTAGTCGGTCAGCGCCGTCACGATGATCTTGCCGCCGGAACGCACCCAATAGGGTACGTAGCGGCCGGTTGCGTCATGTCCGGGCTTGTTGACGTATTCGGCATCCTTGCCGTCGAAGGCGTTCGGTTCCCAGCCGCTCCAGACGCCGAGCGCAAAAGGATGATCCTCGAGCGCCTTCTTCATCATCGCATCGGCAGAAACGCGGTTCGCAGCGCCGGATGTCTCGATCGCGGAAAAGACGCTCTGGAAGGTGCTGACCAGCTGGAGCCCCTTCGACATCTGCGCCTTCAGATCGGCGGCGGTCAGGGCTGCGGCGGCATTCATCTCATCGACGCTGCGGCGCTTCACTTCCGAGTAGGAGATCCAGAACAGCGTGCCGGCAGTGACCACCGTGGCAAAGAGCCCGGTTGCAACGACGGAGAAGATATTTCGGGAGGTCGCAGTCTTGAACAGCATCTCGGATCCTCGAAAGCGCGGCGGCAACGGACAAAAGTCCTTTAAGTTGCGGCATCGCGGATGTCATCTTTGGGAAAAGGTGCGGAGGATACGGTCTCGGCAACAATGCGCCGCATGTTTGAACAGGGCGGCATTGTCCGGACTTCAAAGCATTGCATAAAACCGGACCGAGCGTTGTCGATCACGGAATTATTCGATAGCCCCCCAGTGAAATCATTCCACCGGCAGCAAAGGTGCACCGCAAAACTTAAAGATCATCTAAAATGCCGAGGGTATTCACGGCTTTTGTTGAAGCCGCCGTGAGAAGACATCGGCGACAAGAGCTCAGCTGATATAACCCTTCTTCATCGCCTTGACGACAGCCTGGGTACGATTGACGGCATCGAGCTTCTTGCTGACGTGGTTGAGGTAGTGATTGACGGTGTGCTCGGACAGCCCGAGGATTCCGGCGATCTCCGAACTCGTCTTGCCCGCAGCCGTCCAGTTGAGGCATTGGATCTCGCGTTCCGACAAGGCGACGCTGGTATCCTTCCAGAACGAGCCGATCTCCGTCAGGCGATTGTAGACATGGATGGCGATCATCTGCAGTTCCATCATCGCCGTCATCGGCAGATCGATCCGTTTTCCCATCCAGATGACGGTGGCGCGGCTGCCGTCGGCGTCATGCACCGGAAAATAGTTGGCCTGGAAGATGCCGTGCTCACGCAACATGGCGATATAGTCGTTCGCCTGGGGCGGACGTCCCGTCTCTTTTTCCCATTCATCGAGCGTCAATTGGAACGGCGTCGTGGTTTCTCGTAGGCGGCGAATGCCGGTCGAATGCTTGAGGAGAGAGATGCTATCGTACTTGTTGATGAGATCCGTCGGCATATTGGACAGGATCGAGGCGCTTGCCAGTTTGTCCGCGTCGAAGGATGGAACGACGCAGATGAGGAACGTCTTGAAGCCGAATGCCAGCGTCGTTCTCTTCATATAGCGGATCGCATCGAACTGCGTTTCCAGCGCGGCGATTTCCGAAGCGAAATCCCCGCCGCGCGGCTGCTCCTTTTCCATCGGTTCTGCCATTAAACTATCGCGCATTCACAAACTCCACCGCACAGCAGCATGCGTTGTAGGCCAAGCGATCTGAAGCTTCGCCGGTATTGCACTTTACACATCATGCCGGTTTCCTGCTTGCATTCATAAACATTTCTCAATTGATCAGTCCGGCACGTATCGCCTTTGCCACCGTCTGCACGCGATTGACGGAATCAAGCTTGCGGGTCGCGCGGCTTAGATAATGATTGACGGTATATTCCGAAAGATCGAGGATTTTCGCCATTTCGGTGGTGGTCTTTCCCGCCGCCGCCCAGTGCAGGCATTCGATCTCGCGGCGCGACAGTCCACCCGGCGCGCGGCCGCGCATTTCCTTCAGTTCGCTCAATCGGCTGAACAGATAGCCTGCGATGAAGGTCAATTCCTTCAACTCGCCTGGATTGACCGCCTCGCGATTGCCCCCGAAAGCGACCGCGCCACAGGTACCGTGCACATCATGGACGGGAATATAGACGCCACGCCGCAGGTTGACCCGCTCGAACAGACTGAGCACGGCATTGCCCTTGCCGTCCGAACGCCGGCGGGAATCGAGTGCCGTATCATAGGTGAACGGAATTGTGCTGCGCCGCAGCCGCTCGATGACCGGGCTGCCGGCCATCATGCAGGCGGCATCGTAGCTTGCCAGAAAATCCTTCGGCCAATTCGTCATGACAACCGAATCCGAAAGGCTGCGGCAGGTCTTGCCCGGCACGACCATCACCAGAAAACCATGAAATCCATAATCGCTGGTGACCTGCTCCAGGGCCTGCCGGACATCCGCTTCGCGCGTCATGGTTTGGGCAAACCGCTGTGTCTCGGCAATCCGCTGGTCCGCGGGGAGCGCGATGGATGACAGATGTCCGCTGAAATCGACCATTTTATACTTCTTCCAGACTCGCGGCCGATGGATTCGACGTTCGCGAGAACCCTGTTCCGCCACCGCCCACAAGCCTCTTCGGTACCGGTTGGATTCCGGCAAAGCCTGTCTTCAAGGCGGAAAATCGAACGTCGGCAGACACAGAATCTGATATATTAAAGCTACAGTTCCGATCTGAATACGTCCAGTCGATTTACCTAATTAACCGTAAAGGACACGACGAAAGTCTAACGCCCTGGTCCCATGCGGATTTCCACGTCCTCACTGATGGCCCTCGCCGCCTGACGAACCGGACGAGCCCAGATTTCGAGCTGCTCCATCGTCACCCGGTAGGCCGGCCCCGTGACAGAGATACCAGCGACAAGATCGAAACCGGCATCATGGATCGGAGCGGCAACACAGCGGA
>Ga0307515_10011163_pt1 | contig 17077 bp, 10 predicted proteins | sample 17_EM_MG_FD_194513 | JGI IMG/M metagenome (GOLD analysis project Ga0307515, IMG submission 194513) | Populus trichocarpa ectomycorrhiza microbial communities from riparian zone in the Pacific Northwest, United States - 17_EM | ecosystem: Host-associated > Plants > Roots > Unclassified | place...
TGATTTTTTCATTTCTTGCATCAACAAAGAGTTTCTATCACACCTTCAATTTTCTATTAATTCAGACCCTTGCTGTAAATACATGTCTTCCTCCTCCTCCTGATCTCCCCCTGTTTTTGATATGGGTAAATTAATTAAAAAAACAACTTTGAAAATACCACCTCCACATTGAATTTATTCTTACGAAAATAGTTATTAAACCCGGTTTAGTCATGTATTTTCTTGTATAAACATTTTGCAATACTCCTTCATATATATATATATATATATATATGATAAAAGAAGAAAAGGGAAAATCTATCTCACTAAAAAAGATAAAAGTAATTTTAATATTCAAAAATTATTTTTTAATTATCTCTCATGTTTTTTTTTTTTGTGTGCGCGCGCGTGTTTATATTGATAGTTCTAACTTGCTATAAATGTTTTTGATATTAATGTTAGAAATAGGTACTAAAGTTTAATCAAAATTGACATAAACCTATTTCAAGTTATGGATAAATTACATTGCAACATGATAGTAGTTTATAACATAGTTGTAATCTAGTTATATCAAGCGGGTCAATTTGATGATTTGTTGATCCGGCTTGAGTTAGATTTTATTTTAAATAAGATTTTTTTTTATCAATATAATATTAGGTTGAGGATTGGAAAAAACTAAAATTTCATTATTTTATTTAAAAAACCCTAAAATAACTTTATTTTTGTAAAACAATGAGTTAATCCACATTTAAGGGTTGACTTACAAACCCGCGGCCCACGACCCGAGTCTCGTCTTATAAATATAATCCATGGTTTAGAATTTGGGATTTTTTCGTTCAGGGTGGTGTTTGATTTTTCGCTAAGTTCGAGGTGTTGTTTATAATTTAGCCTGAAACAACTATTGAAATTGGGAAAAGACTGAATTGGCCCCATATAAATTAAAGCACCAGAGACTTCTCTTCCCCTTCAACCACAGTTTTCCTACTCCCTCCACCGCCTCTCGCAGTTCAAGCCGGAGGAAAGCACAGACACCTTCGCCACCAGCCTCAGCTGCCATCTCCTCCTCCCACAGCCTCCTTCACGCCGCCACCTTGAGTTTGAGGTGAATTTATCTCTCTCTTCTAAAATATAAGAGTGTGAAATCATCTTGAGTGGCTGTGTTGCCAAATTAATCATAATAACCACAATAAGATTTAGCAAATAAAGACTGGGCTTCGAGATTTCGGGGTTTATACTTATATTCTGAATTTCTTTGTGGGTTTCTCTTTTTTTTTTTTTTTGGGATCTCATAGTTATATTTCTGATCAATTTGTTTATGGATATGTGCTTTGCTAATTTTCACAATTTGTTTATGTCTTTTCTTGGGTTGATTTTTTTAGATGATTGTGATGATGTCAAACACACAAGCTTGCTTAAAATTGCTTCTGATGGTTTCAGAACAACAAACTCGCTCAAACACTTTCAGATTTCCTTTTCTTTGTTTATCAAAATTTTGCAGCAATGGCGACGGATCAAAGGAAAAGGACAATGGATGCATTGGAGAGAAGGTTTGCTGTTGCAAAAGCTGAGTTGGTTCAACAACAGCAAAAGAAACACAAAGTAACACATCATGAGGGACATAGGAAAGAAAATAACAATGCAGCCTCTACTTCATTGCATCGAGCGGATGCACCGAAGACTCCTTCCAGTAGCTTGTCGAAGAAAGGTTATTGTCTCTTTTTTGCTTGTGCTTCCGGATGTTGTGCTAATGATTTTGATTTTTGGTAATTAGTGGGTGCTTCATTTATTTTTGTTTGCTTGCTTGTAGGGAGTTCTTTTTTCTTCGGCTACACTCCATCTCAAGGTAAAGTGTGCCTTATCAGTTTTGATTTTATTGTTTAGTGAGTACTAAATCGTGCCTTGTTTATGTAATTTCTATTTGGTTTGATAGAAAATGTGTAGTTCTTGCAATTTGGTCAGATTGTAATTACTGTACGTAATCTTCATGAATAGATCCAGAAGAAAATGGCTTAGCATATTCACAGCTCCCCCAAGCTGCACACGAAAACCTGTTGACGACTGGCGTCAAGGTGCTTGCTTTATTGTTGTCTGAACTATGACTGTTAAAGTTTCCTAAGGTAAGTTCTTTATTATGAGCTTATTGGGTTTCATATTTTTGTGGTATTGTGCAGTTCGAGAGTAAAAAGGGGAGTGTGGTCGACAAGATTTTGCACGAGCTTTTTCAGCACGGTGATGCTTCTCAGAAGTACATGCAGGGATCCAGAAACATAAAGATTGATAACTGGATCCTTCTTGATAATTATGTACCAAGCAAATCTACTGGTTCTCAGACTAGAGCTTCACAATCCAACCCAAAGCATTCGAGAAGGCACATGTCTATGAAGCAACATAAAAAACTTGGGATGTTTAATTTGCCTCAAGATCTCCAAAAGTGAGTTGGATACTCCTTGTGGATTTGGTTTCTGTTAGCGTTTGCTTTTTTTAAATCCGCACTTGCATTATGGTTAAATGTTATATCCATACATTTGCTTGTGGCACATTGCTCCTCTATTTGAAGAACTTAATGCCTTTTGTCTGGTTGAAATAATTTCCCACCCGATTCTGTGAAGAAAGAATATTCTTGATCATGCTCTCTTCTACCCTCTGTTTAAATCGGAGAAAAAGATGCTGATTTTGACAATTTCAATTTCAATTTCAAACATGGACTGAGCGGCCAAACACTTCATAAAAATAAAAATAAAAATACAAAGGTTGATTCATTACATCATAGTGCAAGCATTTTTTACCGTGTCACATTCAAACCTGTTTTTGGTAGTCAATTTCAGTTTCACATCTGCTAATTGCCACTCCGATATTTTTAGCTTCTCTGGCTTCTTTCTGGACCCATCGTGTTGCCACTGTCCAATTTTTGTTAACCTTTTTGCTATACTCTATTAGTTGTTACAATTAAGAGAGAGGCATGCCATAATTAATTGGTTCAAAAAAATATTTTTTTTACAATTACTCTAGTTTGAACCATCCTTTCCACTCTTAAAAAGTTTAATATAGTTTGATCTGCATTGCAGATTTGATGTTTATAAGCCAATGCATGAGATATGGAAAGACTATATGATGCAGCTTCTCAAGAAAACTGGGTAAGATAACCTTCTTTTTAGCTTCATGAATGAGCAATCACACAATTCTTTCACATGTTATTAGGTTTGGGGATCCTTTGACCATGCTTTGATTCCATCTTGCAGGAGGAACGAGTTGCCCAAATGTCTTCTGAGTGCAGATCTACATGGCGCTGCTATTCTAGGTCATACTCTCTTCTAAAGTGTCTTTTCAGATTTAGTGTTTCCATGGAACTTTAGAGTTCATCATTTATGAGGGTTGCAAGAGCAATTCTTTTGCATATTAAATGTTCAGCTGCTTTGAAGCAGTTCACTATTGTAGTTTTTCTGCTCTCCGTACCATAGTATCGAGAGTTGTGCTCTATGCTCAGGTTGTCATATTTGCTCCAATACTAACCTCTAAAACTGTTTTCTGGCAGTTGCTGACTGTAAGATAAAATCATTCACTGGAATTAGTGGTATTATGATTCGTGAAACTGCAGAAACATTTGGGATAATCACACAAGACAGCAAATTGAAAGGTGATCTATTCATTACTCCACACCTCAACCTAGTTTACTTGACATTGGTAGGTGAATAATGCATATACATGAGATGATACCTTGCATTGTATTTACTTGTAGTATGATGGCCCATAGTATAATTTTTGGTATAGATGATTACTGCTACAGAGTATTATTCTTGGTGTGAAATAGTTTCCTGTTTGGTTTCTACCTTCCATCTCATTACAGGGCAATGCATTTTATCTGATTTAGATGGCCAGCTACTTGAACTGGCTTTAATAACAGAATGTTGAAATTTTAAGTTAAAAAGAGGGGCAGTGTCTCCTGCCAAATAGAACCAAGAAGTTTTCTTGTGACATTTTTAAGCACATCTGTTAATCACAGGAAGTATGAAACATAAGCAATCGAAGGCTGACAGTATTTATCTGTGATTTTAAGTCTCTATCTGATTGTAGTGTTTACACTACAACACTAAAATCTCCTTTTTCTTATTATATTTGCAGTTGTGCCCAAAAAGTTGTCCGTTTTTATATTTCAAATTGATTGCTGGAAGATCACAATGCTTGGGGACAAGCTCTCTTCAAGAAACTCAGGCTTGTGATCTACATATTGCTCATTTTATCTCAGGTATCTTTTCATGTATCCAGTTCTAGGAGATGAAAGTATACCAAAATATTTTTATTTTGTATCTTAGCAAGTATGCATGCCTGAGGAATAGGCTGTCGAGGCATGCATATCGTAGTCATGCTCATAGAATGTAGAGCTTCCTGTTTGTTTGCATGCCAATTTTCTTTTAAATAGTGTGTCAATCAAATTTACCAGTTCCATCACTCATAGCGGTTTGAAATTCTTGTGTGATGCGTATAGTGAATGGGGATGATGTGCACAATGTGAAGGTCTAGGCTGAAATAAAACTCCCTGGTCTGAATGACATGTTGATGACTAGCAATTGGCCTAGCTTTGTCTATGTGGCTCAAGGTCGGAGGATTGAAGCCAAGGATTTTGTGTGAGCTCAGAGCGTGAAACAAAAGATTCTGGATCCAAGTCAACAAAGCCATGACTGGAGCCTTTTCATCATGCTCATGACTGTCAGGTATAGCAGAAAGACGGTGCATTATTACTTGTGTAAAGCACTGTGAGGATCATAAGCAGTGGAAAATGAAGCTGGTTAACGATCTTGATTGAAAGATTGAAGGGGGTGTTTGGTATAACGATAAAGATTGTATTTTGAAGTATTTTTTTATTTGTAAATGTATTAACAATAATTTTTTAAAATTTATTTTTAACATTAATCTATCAAAACGATCTAAAAATATAAAAATATTGGTTTACAATAAATTTATATTTTATAAAAAAAAGGGCAAAATGATGGTTACATGCTGCTCCAGCACGAAATGTAGCCTTAGTAATAGGCAACCATGTTGTAGCATCATTAATTATTCATAAACAATTGATGGTAGTTCCATATTTTTCTTTGGTTCTCTCAAATTTAAAACTAAGATCTTCTCTCAAACACATGGTCGTCATAAAACTGACCTAGATCTTCGTTGCCAAGCAGGCACTCCATTGGTGTTGATTAAGGTGAGAATTTTTGGGATTTTATGGTAGAATGTAGCAATGTAGGAATGTATATCTCATACAAAACCATGCATGCAACCCCAAATGAAAGGCTAGAGGCTGATAGAAGAGACGGACACGGGGCTGGTCAAAACTAGAATTTAGAAATATGGTTATGATTTTTTTTTATTTAGAAATATATTAGAATAATATTTTTTATTTTTTAAAATTTATTTTTATGTTACCATATTAAAATTAAAATGATATAAAAAAATATTAATTTAAAATAAAAATAAAATAAATGTTTTTTCAAAAACGTTTTTTAATACAGGCCCACAACCGACAATTTTTCTTCTAACGCTCCTAGGAATGGATTGGACGACCTTCAATTATTTTTTGTGGGTCCCCTTCTCTTAAAGAGTAGAATAAGCCAATGCATGCACTGAATAAAAGCATCAGACGCGACTTGATACACGCGCTGCCGCCCTTTTCTAACTCATCTTCCATCCATGATATTAAAAAAATATTAATTTAATATTTTTTAAATAAAGAATGTTCTTGAAAAACAGAAGAAGTAGGTGTCAAACAAACACCCTGCAACTCGTATGATATAATATGTGGCCCCTCCCGGGAGTTGATATCGACGGAATAGAACAGACAGGACAGCCACTGACGTTCTTGTTTGTTCTCTTGCAATGATCATCCTATCACGAGCTTCTGCCTCTAGCAAAAAAAACATGTGCATGGCTTGAGAGTTCTTCTCGAATAAATTTTGTAACCTCTTCCTGGGTGTAATAATTTTTGCTTTTACAAACATTTTAAAAACATGTTCTATATTTTATCAAATAACCATTTCAGTTTTATTTTATTAGATAAAATTTTAAAAATAATTTTATATTAATATACAAGCAATGAAACTTCAACACGTACCTGTTTAGTTATCAAAACTTTAATATCATATCAAAAAATCTTCTCTAATTTAAATTATTAGATGATATTTTAAGAATATTTTTATATTATTTTTTAATATGTTTTATTTGAAAAAAATATTAAACTGATGTTTTTTTTTTGTTTTTTAATGATTTTCATCTATTAATATAAATAAAATAAAATAAAATTATTTTAATATCTCTTCATTAAAGAAAACACTTACAAAAATCACACATCACCCGTTAATGACAACTGTTTTTAATAACTCAGGAAATATCTTAAAACACCCAGCAGGTCCTAGGAAGCTAAAGTTCAAGTCCACGAGTAGAGGATATAGAAAGCAACATCACCAGCAAAGAGATATAATATAACAGCAAATCCCAAGGCACCGCTAGGCAGAGTTCATATCCTCCGTCTTCTTCCCAATCTTCAACTTGGAGCTAGGTCTGTTATTTGACTTCCCTTAACACAACGTACATCTCTTGTCTTAACGTTTCTTCTTCGATCTCTTTTCATGCCTTGTTTCTTAAACTCCTGCTGTTAAGTTAATTGGTAGAATCTTGTTGATCATAATATTTATCATGTTATATTTTGACTTGCACTCATCCTTTTGTTACAGAGATGAAAACAAGATAACAAGTGGATCGGTCCTTGTATGATCCACGGTATGACTTTCGAGCATTTAAGCCATAACTTAACTTGATTTCACCAGATTTCTGTTGTTTAATGTGGTTTTACTTATCATACATATACGCGTTGTCCAAGTGTAGCAGCTGGACCACCTAAAACTAAAAGTATATATATGAATCAGCACATGAGAAGGATCGATATTGTTGGAAATTCTTTAGGTTCCTAGTCTAGAACTTGATAAATTATTTTTTATGTCAATCATTGCACGTATAGTCACCACCATAATTAACCTGCTGTTTTCATACGTTTTGTTTGCCGAGGATGATTGAGTCAAGAGATTCATGTTCTTGTTTCCGCACTAATTTAATATCAATGATCACTCCAGCAATAACTCTTTGGAAGTTTGATGTTTCAGAGACATCTTGATTTGAATCGCCGCCTTTCTTTTATCTACGGTACTTGCCAAGGACAAATAATTTTCCAACGTTACGTTTTACAAGCACCTTCTGTTTGAGGGTTGAGAGAAGCTCAGACAGGAAATCATGGAAATTTTTGAAGTAGCGAAGGATAAATTAGGGCTTGGTTCCAAGAGATACACAACATTGTTATTTGCGTGTTCCGTTGCTTTGCCTGTGTCTCTCATGATCTTGATTGTGTATCAGAATCAGTTGTTTCATCTAACTGGAGGGTTAGCTCAAGCTGAAAAATCTCGAAATGTTACAGCATTGAATGTTGGTAAGACACCAAGACCATTCCTTCAGCTTGAGTTCCAAGTTTTTTGTACTGATACCGCGCGACAGCTTTTTTCTTGATCGTGGTCCTTATTTCTGATTCATTTATCCTTTCCTTTTCCTTTCACCGTTTACAGATTCGAAAAATGATTCTTCACCTCCTGCCATCATTCCTGATGGAAGACTGCATAATGGGAATTTGCCTCCTGGATTTGGCAATGGAACTAGTTCAGAAAATAATTCCTTGCGGCATACTAGCGGGACTGATAAGCAGCTTAATGGAACCATGGCTCCAGGATTTTGGATAGAATCAGGTTCAAGGAATGGTTCCTTCGGCATTGAAACTAGTTCAAAAAATAATTCCTTGCCGCATGCCAGCGGGCCTGATGAGAAGCAGCTTAATGGAACTTTGGCTCCAGGATTTCGGAAAGAATCAGGTTCAAGAAATTATTCAGAAAATGATTCCTTGCTGAATACCAGCAGGCCTAATGTCAAGCAGCTTAATGAAACTTTGGATCCAGGATTTCAGAAAGAATCAGGTTCAAGAAATGATTCCTCTCAGGGTAACAGAATGCCTGATGATAATAAATTGCTCGATGGACTTCTGGCTCCTGGATTTGATGAAAGATCTTGCGCAAGTAGGTATCAGTCTTTCCTATTTCGCAAAACTTCACTCCATAAGCCCTCTTCCTATCTCCTTTCAAAACTACGTAGGTACGAAGATATCCATAAACGTTGTGGACCTCATTCCAAATCATACCACAAAGCCCTTAAAAGACTCAAATCTAGCCATGGTAGCAGTGGAGGATGTAAATACATTGTCTGGATTCCTGCTAATGGCTTAGGAAACAGGATGCTAAGCATGGCTGCGACATTTCTTTATGCTCTCCTTACAAACCGAGTCCTACTTGTTAATCATAAAACTGATATGGCCAATCTCTTTTGCGAGCCATTTCTAAATACATCATGGCTGTTACCCGAGGACTTTCCCCTCAGGAATCATTTTGGCAGGTCTAAACATGGATATGCCCACAGCTTTGGCAGCATGCTAAACAAAAGTATTACCAACGCTTCAATGGAGCCACCAGAACCATATCTTGATCTTAATCTAGCTCTCGGTGGTTATGATCAATTAGCTTTCTGTGATGAAAACCAAGCTCTTCTCCAAAAAATTCCTTGGTTGATACTTCTATCAGATCAATATTTTGTCCCTTCTTTATTCATGATCCCATCTTTCAATCGAGAGATAAGCAAATTGTTCCCAGAAAAGGAAACTGTGTTCTACCATTTAGGCCACTATCTTTTCCACCCCTCAAATCAGGTATGGGGACTGATCACTAGGTTTTACCAGGCTTATCTAGCCAAGGCAGATGAGAGGATTGGGCTCCAAATAAGAGTATATCATGATAAGACAACTCCTTTTCAAACTGTTATGGATCAAATTTTAGATTGTGTCTTGAAGGAAAAACTCCTGCCAGAAGTAGCAGATACACAAGAACCTGCCCCTCCTCCATCAAGAAATCAGACTTCAAAAGCTATTCTAATAACATCCTTGTATTCCGAGTACTATGAGAACATGAAAAACATGTATTGGACAAGACCAACTGTGACAGGTGAAGTCATTAGTGTTTACCAACCAAGCCACGAGGAGTACCAACATTTTGGAGATAATACGCACAACATGAAGGCATGGGCGGATATATATCTACTTAGTTTGTGTGATGTACTGGTGACAAGCACTTGGTCTACTTTTGGCTATGTTGCTCATGGTTTAGCAGGTTTGAAGCCATGGATTTGGCGGATGGGGAATAAAAATCCAGCTTGTCAGCGAGCCATATCAATGGAGCCATGTTGTCATTTTCCTTTGAGTTATGATTGTAAGACGAGGATTGAAGTCAATGCTGCTACTCTTGTTCCTAATACAATGCATTGCGAGGATCGAAAGAACGGATTAAAGCTGGTTTGATGAACATGGAGAATTGCTGCTGTAATTATCAGTAAAAACTTGATTGGTTTTTTCATTTCCTACATCAACAAATATTTGCTATCATATCCTCAATTCTCTATCGATTTCTTCTTCTTTTTTTGTCAGAATTGTAAACACATTTCTTCCTCTGCCAAAATACTACGGTCTCGTATACCAGCAAAGGAAATCCCCAGGCACAGCTAGCTAGGCAGGGGTCATATCCTTCATTTTCCTGATAATCTTCAATTTGGAGGTATGCAATATGACTTGTGGTATGAACACAACTTGTGTGTAACAGTCTTCTGATAATGTTTTGACGGTCAAGGAGCTTTGCTCAATTTCCTTAATTTTCTAAATCAAAACCTTGAGACTAGCACTTAGAAGAATTTATTGAATTCATCTAAATGCACTCTGCCGATATGAGGAGTGTACTTTTAAGATTGCCGGGAAAAGATTTGGTTTCAGTTTACACTCAAACTGGTTCAAGAATACCCTTATCCTCGAATAAAAAAAAAGTTGATAAAAATTAGAACAACTTGAACACTTTTTTTTTTTTATATATATATGAAACAATGTTATTTTAGATAAAAATTAAAAATAAAATATTGATAAGATTTTATTTAAGTTTTAAATAGTTCACGAGGTTATTTAAGTTTATCTTGGATTAACTTCTAAAACAATTTAAAATTAAACAAGATACAAGTTAAACCGAGTTTAATAACTATATCGATTTTTCACAGCACACAGTCACATCTCCAACTTAACATCGCTAAAGGTAAGCTCAGGATTCAGATTTGAAACTTGAGTAGAAGAAGCAATACATTCCAAGTGCTTGATAATTTCGTTAAAAAATTTCCCTTCAAGTCTTAGATATAAACCCTGAGACTGGTTGGCAGGGATTTAAGAATTGGAAGAGAAAACATCCTATTCCCATTTTATAATTCAAGAACATAAAAGATCTAAAGCCTCCTATCTATGGTGTAGTGCTCTTCAGTTACAGCACAAAATTCAATTGCATTATTATGACTTATCTTCATTTATGCAGAGCATAATGCACTTCAAATTAATTTTTGAGGCAAATAAAATGCAGTAAGTTCTAATTAAAATCTCTACCCTTTTGATAATCTAGACCTATATATGTAAGAGGGAACTGAATATACAAATTCCTTTTTCTGGGAAAATATTGTCTCCCTCTTAATCTTTAAGTTTCATGTGGGGGCAGGTATTTTTTCCTATTTAAAGAAGGGATTTCTTGAAATAAATACACTGATACGTTGGCAAGCCAAAGAAAGAGTCTCAAGGAAAGAAATTTCAAGTAGGAAGTTGTTTTTAGTTCTTTATATAGCTAAATTTGCCAGATTCTAATTTCTGGAGAACCAATATCCTACCCTAGTTTTAATCTTATTTGGCTCTATATCTTTTGAAAGCAAACTGTTCTGCAGGATTATTCAAAAAGTAAAAAAAAAAAGTTAAGACTGAGAGGTTTCTTTCAGTTTATGCAGAAAGATTGAGTGGAAGAATTATTACACAAATCCAAGTTTCAAACAGTTGTTACAAAATAGATTTTGATTCCTTGAATGTGTTCTTTAATTTTAACTTGTTTTCTTGTACAATGGTGCTCAGGAAAAACTCTATTGATTTATCTTTTAGATATGTTTCCTCCAAACTCTGAAGGATTACTGCTCTGTATGTTCTCTTTTATGATTTTGCAGTGCTTATTTTTTTTAATAAATTCTAGTAATTATTTTGTTAGTAAATATAAATGATTTCATGTCTCAAAATTGCCCATAAAAAAAAAATATATTTTCCCTTCTGTTTGCAGGTGGGAATTTGTGTGTTCCACTGCTTTGCCTGTGTCTCTCATGATCTTGATCATGTATCAGAATCAGTCGTTTGTTCTTATTGGGAGGATTAACTACAACATTGAATGTTGGTGAGGCACTAATGAGGATATAAAAATCATAGGAAATATTCTGAATTATTTCTAGAGATTCTTGTATATTATTCACAATGTCTTTTATGACCTTCACTTCTCTTCTTGAATAAATACCTGTACAAAGTCCCTTAGAGACTCCTGGAGGTGTTAATGGAGGACCCTCCGAAGATCAAGTCAGTACGAGGTATTTTTATGTGATAAAAAAATATTAATGAAGATATTAATGAGCTTTTATGAAAATAGAGAAGAGGAAGGAGAAGAAGATATAGAATTCAAGTAGAAGAAGAAGTAATGTGTTTATGTCTCATAGTATAAGGTTTCGAACCCTTTTCTGTATATTCCTGCCTTCTTTTATATTAACTGACTTGACGTGCTTCCTACAACGTAGGAGGGGTAGAAATGTAATCTTGTATTAGTAAGACAATATTATTTTATTGTTCGTACCATCACATCTAATTAATATAAGCATGGATTGTTTGTTTGTATTTAATAAGATGTGATAGGTATCATAATTACTAACCCAGACCTAAAGTATGAGAGGTTCAATGTGGAGTTACCTTTCAACTATACATTGAACCTGAGAAGTGTTGGGTTCAACTCACGCACTGAGCCCAAGAGGAGTTGGGTTCAGCTCATGACTGTATCCAAAAATGATTAGGGACGAACATGCTATAGCCCAACGTGGAGTTGGGTGTGCTGGCCCAACAAAGAGTTGGGCATAAAAAAAAACATTTCCATTTTGGATTATGACTTTCGCGCGACAACGTTTAAAGGATGTTTAAGGAAACCATGACCCATAGACCATTCCTTCCAGCTTGAGTTCGAGTACTTGTGTTTTTTTTCCCGATACAGTCAGGTTTTTTCTTGATCATTGTCCTTATTCCTGATTCATTTATCCTTTCCTTTTGCCTTTCACCGTTTACAGATTCGAAAAATGATTCTTCACCACCTGCCATCATTCCTAATGAAAGACTGCATAATGGGAATTTGCCTCCTGGATTTGGCAATGGAACTAGCTCAGAAAATAATTCCTTGCCGCATACTAGAGGGACCAATATGCAGCTTAATGGAACTTTGGCTCCAGGATTTCGGAAAGAATCAGGTTCAAGAAATGATTCCTCCCAGAGTAACAGAATGCCTGATGATAAATTGCTCTATGGACTTCTGGCTCCTGGATTTATGAAAGATCTTGCGTAAGAAGTCATCAGTCTTAATTTCCTATTTCTTAAAACTCACGGATTGAGTTGATTCGGTCCAAGAAAAAATTAGATAAAATAAACTCGATTAACTTGGTCAAAAGCCCGATTTAATTCAATCCCGGCCATCAACCCGTTGCTTATTTTTTTTAAAAAAATTAGCAGGCGAGCTTGCAACCAAAATATTATCAAAATGCATGCCGCTAGAAACACTCACAAGTCTAAAAAAAGAAAATAAGAAAAAAAAAAAAGACTCCTATACGTACAAGTCATGCATAAACATAAATTAATTAAAGAAGCTTGAGATCATAACTAAGCTACGAAGAAGACAAAGGTAAAAATAATGCGACTTGCATTATGATAAGAAATAAGAAGATTATAAGAAATTCAAAGTATTATATATGGTTCGATTCTATTAATAAATAATTGTAGTATTAAGACAAATTGTGAAGACATTAAAATATTTTTAATTCTATATGAAGTAATTGTAGCAGTAAGACAAATTATAAGGAATTTAAGATATTTAAATATTCTATCAAACAATTGAGGCATTGGCTTCGATGCTATATATTTATAATTACCTGGGCTCGATGAAATACTCTACTTCCATGGCAATGAAGCCCTTTATATACGCTCTTTACAATAAAGATTGCTCGCATGAAGACATAGTTGAGGGGGTTTAACACCAAGTAATTGTACAAGAAGAACAAAAAAGCTGATTCTACATATCAAAGCTAAGGATACATGCATTAATTAATCTGGTCTCGATGATTTAAATTCTTGGCTTTGGGTCTGCTTAAGGTTTTTTCTTTTCTGCAATTCCTTCTTTTTCCAGGATACATGCATTATTAATAAAGAGATTGTTTTATTTCTCTTCTGAAAATTATATGGCATCTAGGGTTTCTCAACTTTATATATATATATCTTCTTGTATTCCTTTTAATCTCAATTAATGTAAGTCCTATACTCATCTTATAAAGCCCACAGTTTTTGTAACTGAGATGGCCAAGATTTTCATTAATTTTTTCTTTATTTTGGCACTATATTTTCTTCTCGTTTGCATCCAGTTATTCATTATACGAAAGTCCTTAGGTCATTAATTCCGAGTTTAAATTGATCCCTTTTTTTTTTTAAGCAAATGTAGGTGAACAAGTCAATCGTTTAGGCAAAAAAAGCAGGCCGCAACCTGCTGCCGTCTCTGCAAATCTTGTTGATAGCCCACAAGTTCTATCTAGCCAGCATGTAATGAGAAAGAAAAGGCACAAATCATTGAAGCAGAAACTAATAGATGCATTTACCACTGATAAACCAGAAACAAGTACGAAAATGCATCCATACACCAACTACACCAGCCTCATTGCCTGCATTTTCTCCTTTTCCGAAGTCCTATCCCTAGTCGTAAGGAGACGGAGAAGTTACAAACTGCCTCGGCAAACTAAACATGTCCTTTCCTGCGAAAGGAGAGGTCCACTCGCTCGAGCCAGCTGAGGATGATGTTTCTTTAGCCATTCCACTGTCCCGTAACCCTGACAGGAAGGAACTATTTGTACCGCTAGTTCTTGTGATAGATGTGTTCCTCAGCAATGAGGAGAGACCCAACCACAACCCATTTGACTTGGAGGATAACAGGTTTGAATCCAAAGTCCAATCGATACTGGTGTAATCAAATTCTGGCATCAAGCTTCCTGTATCCCAATCAACATGTGGAGATCCTAAAGTTCCTGCTGCGCCCCAACCAGTGAATAAACCAAGTGAGGATGGCGCTGCTAGTGAAGGCAAAGACGCAGTTGTTTTACCATATGAACCTTGCAACTGAGATGGAACTGTAAATGAAGGAGATCTTGTACCTCCCTGTCTATTTGATGTAGCTGGGCCACTAAAGAGGAATGAATTTTCTTTACGTGACACTGGATTGTAAAATTGTTCTGAGCTCTGATTTACAAGACCAAAGTTTCCAGTGCTCTGATTTGGAAGCAACTTAACATTTGGCCGCATATTTTCCACACCTGAAACATTATTTGAATACCATCCAGATGTTACAGGTGTGGTGCTTGCACTAGGGACTGTATTTTGTTTGGCATTTTTAGATTGAGGGCGCTGCATCATTATTACTGGTTCCCTCACTATCTGCTGCAATTTTTTCCCCTCATTTCCAGCAAAACCAAGCCGGACATCAAATTTTGTTGATGGAGGTGCTACTTGCATGGATGGTACCGTAGATGATGGAAAGGCAGGGCTTGATCCTGTTGTGCCCCACCTCTTGTCTGCTAGTGACTTGGGCTGATTCAGAGGTTGTAAGTTTCTACTCCCAGGTTCTGAATATGTTGGCGCTGGAATTGCTGTTTTGTAGTTGAAATCCGGTTCGTTCATTCTCTGTTGAGCTATAACTGAAGCTGCAGGTACAGGTACAGGTACAGGTACAGGTACAGGTACAGGCTTTTCATGCAGTCTCCTCAGGTTATTGGTGTCAACAGTATATTCTGGTCTTGGTGGAGTCGTAGGTAGTTCCTGCTTTTGTGCATGCAAGGTCTCTTCTGCCTTCACTAGATCCCCTTCACAAGCAACCACAGCTCTTTCAACCTCCTGCTTGGAGCATTTGTATCTCATCTCCAATGCTGAGATTTGAGCAAGCTCCTCACTTATATCAATATTTAGGTTACCACCACTTCCAAGCTCAGAGTCCTTGCTTTGAGCTTCCTCTTCACTTCCCTCAAAAAGCCAGTTTACTGATTCTTCCACCCTGCCCTCATTCAACATAAGGGCCAGGGTTGCCCGCTCATGAGAAAAACCCATTGCCACAAGCTGTTCTGAAAGTCTTTCTAGTTTTCTTGACCTTAGATACGCAATGCAACGCTCATGCAACTCTTGCGCCCTCTTCTCTCTCTGACGCTGGTGCTTTTTCTCATTCTTCAGGCGGATCTTCTCACGTTTGTCACTGTCTAAACCAGGTACTGTTTCTTGCCGAGTAGAATTGGCTCTCTCTTTTATGTCTTCTGACTCACCAGAGCAGCTCCCATTGTTGGAAACTGAATCATACTCTGAAAGTGTTCCATGTGGGCTACTAGAATGCTCGTCTGGGTCATCTATATTTCTGAATCGACCATTGTCATGGAGGGGTGGGAAAGCAGCAGCTGATGGTATTTCTAGTGCATGAAAAGTCCCAGAGATTGGATTATAAGCATTCACTGGACTCCCACTTACAGTGTTGGTTGATCCAGAAGGCTTAATAGATGCCTTCTGTTGTTCTTTAGCAGACTTTACAAAGGTCTTATCCTTGGACTTGGTCTTGGATTTTGATGCAGGAGACATCTCTCTGGATTATTATAAGATACTGTTCCTGCAAAAAATAAAAACCATTTCTTACTTCTAGATAAAGTATAGCATAAATGCACATATTCAATGCATCATTGTCCAAATTAACACCATATCCATGATCAGCTGCAAAGAATGTGAGAGAGAATTGATTCAAAATCATTATAACAGGAATGCCATATGCAATTTCCTCAAAAAACATTCATTTAATCTTATAGGAAAACTCAATAACCTATATTCATAACACTTTTAAAATCCCATTCTGCATGGACATTATGTGTAACAATCTCAAGACAAAATCACCTAAAAAGCATAAGAATGAACTGTATCTCATTAACTACGCACCCACCATTTAAGGGAAAAACATATACAGACAAAAAGAGACAGTGGAATCGTAAACTGAAAGTCCAGGTGGTATAATGCATTCATCACACATTTGAAACTTACAAGGCCAAGTCACACAAATTTGAAACCGAGGAAAGAAAAAAATCGAAAGAGAATAACACAAAGTCTCTGCAATTCATTGATTCCCTATCAAGAATAGGATCAACCAAACCCCAAAACAAAACAAGATATTTCACATGCTGATTTAATGAGCAAACATAAAAGATTTTTTTTTTTTCAAAAGAGCAGGATTGAAGGCATTTTCATTATGACCCTAAAGGCAGAATGCAAATCAAATGCCATAATACAGTTCTCCAAATTGCATAACCGATTAATAAAAGAACAAATTTATTGTAAGCGAAAACATTATGCAAATAATAACAAAAATTGGAAACAGAATTAATTCAAACACAAATCCATACACCATCCCACATGCTTAATGCAAAAAAAAATTTAAAAAATGAGATCTTCTGTTTTCTCCTTGAATGGACAAGAAATGAAATTTCTAAATACCCACAAACCATAAGAAATGAAACCCCACCTCGAATTCCTGACCTCTCCATAATAAAAGAAGAAGAAGAAGAAGAAGAAGAATTTTACAGGCAAGAAATGAGCATAGAATAAAAAACCCAGATAAGATACAATTAGATCTCTCAAAATCGAACCAAACTAAAAAAAAGAGAGAGATCAAAACAGACCAGCCCCATAAAACAAAAACCAGGCTTTCACAAAGTACATTGATTTCTCAATGCATTCAAGATCTGTCGGCACCAAAATTCAAGAAACAGAACACGAGAAAAAGAGAAAAAAAAAAAAAAAAAGGACGGATATAGTAACAAA
>Ga0307515_10011164_pt1 | contig 17076 bp, 10 predicted proteins | sample 17_EM_MG_FD_194513 | JGI IMG/M metagenome (GOLD analysis project Ga0307515, IMG submission 194513) | Populus trichocarpa ectomycorrhiza microbial communities from riparian zone in the Pacific Northwest, United States - 17_EM | ecosystem: Host-associated > Plants > Roots > Unclassified | place...
TTATCTCAAATAAAATAAATAACAATCAAAATAATAGAGATCAAATTTAACAGATAAAAAAATTAAAAGATGATGAAATAATAATAATAATAATAATAATAATTTCATAAATTATTTCAAATAAAATAAGTAACAATCAAAATAACAAGGACTAAATTTGATAGATAAAAAATTTTAATTAAAAAAATAACAAGAGAAAAACAAAAAACAATCATAAAAAATAAGGACCAAAGTTAATATAAAAATCAAATTATATTAAATTCTAATGGGTGAAATTTAAAAAAAAATTCAAAAAAAAAATATATCAATCAAAAGTTTGAAGACCAAATCTGTTATAATTAATAAATAATATGATATTTCTAATTTTTTCACAACTTCTGAAAAATGTTTTCTGTCCAAAATAAAAGGAAAACACTTCCCTGAAAACCAAACCAAATTTTTATTTGATTGAAAAGTATTTTCTGTTGATCAATTTTTTTAATGGCATATAAACACATAAAATTTGAAAAATAATTTTTAAAAAATCAATTTTCATAAAATAAACAAGGCCCTGGTTTTTTTTTTTTACCTTGAAAGTTACGCACCTTAAATTTTGGGCATATAAATCAAATCGTTAAAAAAAAAAAAAGTTATGTTATAAAAAAGAACATATTTCATTGTATAAATTCACATCGAAATACGAGAGTGACTGGAATGCATTTATACACAGTAACACCCCACGACTCTTGAATTTTGTTTTGTTAATCAATGAACGTGAACATGGTTTTAGGTACCTAGTTTAAATTATTTTGTTTTTTATATATTTTCTCTCGATATGTTTTATACAGAAGTTGAGGAGATGTTACTGTGAGTTTTCTTTTTTATTATCTACGAAGAGAAAAATTGATTAAACTATAGACATTAAGAACAAAATAAATTAAATTTATAAATAACTATAAATTTATTTATTATTATTATTATTTAGAATTATCGTGTGAACTAAACTTATTTTCAAACAAACGTAACATAATTAACAAATAGAAAATTTATTGATACTGCAGCATAATTTTTAAATCTGGTTTAAGGTTTAACTCGCAAAAGAGCATGGATTATTGATTAATTAATTTTCAAATTATTGGGTAAATCTAAATTAATTTTTTTTATTTTAAAAAACAGTAATAATGACATGGTAAAGTTTAAATCAAATTAATTAGATCAAGGTAAATTAGTTTAGTCAATTATATTTCACCGAGTCAATATCTTTTTCCTATTCAATTTAAAATCGGGCCAAGCCAGGTAGATTGTTGTGCTTCATAAGCTTGAGTTTTGTTTAGCATCGTAATCCAATTATTCAATTATATTTTTGAGATATTTTGATTTTTTTTAATTTTAAATTAATTATATCTTGATATTTTTAGATTTTTTTAAGTATTAATATTAAAAATTAATTTTAAAAAATAAAAAAAAATTATTTTAAAACAATTATAAACAAAAAAAATACTTTATACTTTAAAAAATAATCTCTTATATTTACAAAAATATCTTTAATAAATTCGTGAGATTAGTTAAGTATGTACTATGTACAAATCCATGTTAATTCAAGGAAAAAAAAAGCCTTTAGTGTTTTTTCCCCTTGCAATAGAAGCGCGGATGATCGCGGGTCGTATAAATCCTCAATCAAAACAGTATTCTTGTATCTCTTGTTTTCCCTCCAAAAATCGAAACCTTTCCAACCTTCGACCCCTCTGATGAGCAATGAAAGTACACCGCTATAAACATGACAACACCAGACTCCATCCGTACAGCAGCAAATCGTTATGGATCCTTGCTACAAATATGCTGCCTTCAAAGTCCCATCTCTTACTCCCTTGCCCGTCCTGTCCATGCCCACATGATAGCTTCTGGGTTCCAGCCACGTGGCCACATACTCAACCGTCTGATCGACATCTACAGCAAATCCTCAAAATTGAACTACGCTCGCTACCTGTTCGACGAAATCCCTCAACCAGATATTGTTGCAAGAACAACACTGATTGCTGCGTATTCTGCTGCAGGGGATCTAAAACTTTCGCGTAAGATATTTTCAGATACCCCGTTAGGAATGCGAGACTCTGTTTTTTATAACGCGATGATCACTGCTTATTCGCATAATCATGATGGTCATGCTGCTATTGAACTATTCTGTGATATGCAGAGGGATAATTTTAGGCCTGATAATTATACGTTTACGAGTGTTCTTGGTGCATTGGCACTCGTTGCTGAAAAAGAGAAGCACTGCCAGCAGTTGCATTGTGCAGTGGTTAAGTCGGGAACTGGGTTCGTCACTTCAGTATTAAACGCGCTAATTTCTTCTTATGTGAAGTGTGCAGCTTCACCGTCAGCACAATCATCGTCCTTGATGGCTGAGGCTAGGAAGTTGTTTGATGAGATGCCTAACAGAGATGAGTTGTCATGGACTACTATAATTACCGGGTATGTGAAGAATAATGATCTTGACGCAGCCAAAGAGTTTCTAAATGGGACGAGCAAGAAATTAGGGGTCGCATGGAATGCCATGATTTCAGGTTATGCGCATCGTGGGCTATATCTAGAAGCGTTTGAGATGTTCAGGAAGATGATTATGTCAAAAATTCAGTTGGATGAGTTTACTTTTACAAGCGTTATTAGCGTTTGTGCAAATGCTGGATGCTTTCGGCTTGGAAAGGAAATGCATGCTTACTTCCTAAAAACCGTGGCAAACCCAGCACCGGACGTTGCAATGCCTGTGAACAATGCATTGATTACGTTCTACTGGAAATGTGGTAAAGTTGATATCGCCCAGGAGATATTTAATAAGATGCCCGAAAGGGATCTTGTTTCATGGAATATAATCTTATCAGGGTATGTGAATGTTAGGTGCATGGATGAAGCTAAATCCTTTTTCAACGAGATGCCTGAGAAAAATATTTTGTCATGGATTATAATGATATCTGGATTAGCACAGATTGGGTTTGCGGAAGAGGCCTTGAAGTTTTTCAACCGGATGAAATTGCAGGGTTTTGAACCATGTGATTATGCATTTGCAGGAGCTATTATATCTTGTTCTGTGCTTGGATCATTAAAGCATGGACGCCAGCTCCATGCTCAAGTTGTTAGGTATGGGTATGAATCAAGCCTTTCAGCTGGAAATGCACTGATCACAATGTATGCAAGATGTGGTGTTGTTGACGCAGCACATTGTTTATTCATTAATATGCCTTGTGTGGACGCAATATCTTGGAATGCCATGATCGCAGCTCTGGGGCAACATGGACAAGGTACTCAAGCAATTGAACTTTTTGAAGAGATGCTGAAGGAAGGCATATTGCCTGATCGGATATCCTTTCTTACAGTTATTTCTGCTTGTAGCCATGCAGGTTTAGTTAAAGAAGGCCGTAAATATTTTGATTCAATGCATAACGTTTATGGTGTAAACCCAGATGAAGAACATTATGCACGCATTATTGATTTGTTATGTCGAGCTGGGAAATTCTCAGAAGCAAAGGAGGTGATGGAATCAATGCCTTTTGAGCCTGGTGCACCAATCTGGGAAGCACTTTTAGCTGGCTGCCGGATTCATGGGAATATAGATTTGGGGATTGAAGCTGCAGAGCGACTCTTTGAGCTCAAACCTCAACATGACGGAACCTATGTACTGTTGTCAAATATGTATGCTGTAGCTGGCCAGTGGAATGACATGGCCAAAGTGCGGAAACTAATGAGGGACCGTGGGGTGAAAAAGGAGCCTGGGTGTAGTTGGATTGAGGTAGAAAACAAGGTCCATTCATTTTTGGTTGGCGATGCTAATCATCCTGAGGTGCGACAAATTTACAATTACCTTGAGCAACTGGTCTTGGAAATGAGAAAGATAGGGTATGTGCCTGACACAAAGTATGTGTTGCATGATGTGGAATCTGATCTAAAGGAACATGAGTTGTCTACTCATAGTGAGAAGCTCGCAGTTGCTTATGGATTTATGAAACTTCCCCATGGAGCTACGGTCAGGGTTTTTAAGAATCTTAGGATCTGTGGTGATTGCCACAATGCCTTCAAGTTTATGTCAAAAGTTGTGGGAAGAGAAATTATAGTGAGAGATGGAAAGAGGTTTCATCACTTTAGGGATGGTAAATGCTCTTGTGGCGATTACTGGTAGGCACAATTTCTGTTAAAATCTGGGAAGGGTAAAGTTGAAAGCAGAAATGTGGCGTGACTGATTAATAAATTCCATTTGGAGCCTCTGTTACCACAACTGCAACTTCTGATACACGTGATTTCTCTCCGAAGGATCATGCAACAGTGCAAAACTAACCAGAGGTTTCTAGCCGTTTTTTTATATTGATATAAAAGAAACTCAAGAAAAAGTATTCTCTCTTGCAATCTCCAATGACAGGATCGATTTTCATCGAAAGGTTGCCAGATGACCTTAGTTATAATAATTTCTTCAAATTAGAAAAAACCTCTTCTGAAGGATATGCATCTCAGAATTTCTCTCTGCAGCGTTGCATTTATTAGTCTTTTTTATTCTTATTCTGACAAAGCTGTGTTTATGCAGAAAGAGTTAAATTCTGTCAAAGAGCAAGTTGTTGGATTTTCATGCTTGAATTATCAAATTCAAATTGGCTTTCAAGGATTTGAGGTGCCCCTTTATCGTGTTCTTTTGCTTCAGCTATCTAAATGCATGCGCTCTCTTTTCACATGCTTTTTGTTGGATTTTAATGAACGTCAAGCATCAAAATCCAATGAGGTAATTCGAGCAAGTTTTTATCTATATTCAGAGTTTCTGCCACTGGACTGTGATGCTTTTTAACCAGGTTGACAGCAGCATTGTATATCTGTTAAGGCAAGTTACTTACTGGATGACGGGGATTTGACAGCTGGGGAATATCAGGTATCAACTAAAGTTCTACCGCTTATCATCCTTATTTTATCCTCGACGTGGTTGCTGATGTATCAAGTGATGGCCAATAAGCTTCATGTAATGGTGAAGAGACCAATTCTTTAATTGAAATCCGAACAAAATTGCAGATACAGTGAACAAGTAGCATCATTGAATAGGGGCAAGTGCATTTTATAGCTTCAGCTGCCCTGCTTGGAATATGAAATGTAATACTATATTTGACAATTTTGTTCAGGAATAACCTTTCGTTGACGCTAACATTCCATCTGTGCGTTCCATTTTAGGCATTTACCCGTTTATCAGACAACTCTAGTGAGCAAAGTAACTGTGCTCATATTATACATCCTGTGCACGCAGCATCTCTATGTCACATTAACTCCATCAAAAACTTCACATGCTGTACTATAAAATCTCCTACTCTTCTCTCTGGTGTGTTTTCTTGTCTTTCCATTTTGGGGCCTTGCAATTTCTTCTTCTCCGAAGATGGTATTAGCAGTTTGAGCCTCAATAAAAAAATCTAAGAGGAAGGAGTTATTTATCTGTTTTGCTAGAGCTTCTTACGACCAAAACAAGACAATCTTCTTGCCATCAACACAAAACTGAATGTTCAAAACTTGCGATGGCTAAAACGTCCAAGCGAAGTGATCAACACTGACGGGAGAAGGAAGAGAAGTAGGGATGGGGTGCTTGGGCTCGAGGCAAAACGGGCTAGTTTGGTGGGGAGTCACTAATGGAGTGATGCAATGAACTATGAAGTTGGCGTGGGCCAGCCAGCGAGCCTGACCTCGGGTTTAAGCCTGCCACCGTCGGCCCAACTAATAGATTAACCTATAATCCTTGTGTCCAACTACATACATTAATTATTATTTTTTATAAAAAGAAAAATCCATTAATTGATTCGACACCATATTGTTTGCATGGATACACAAGTTTGTAATGGAAGCCTCTTGTGTTATAAGCGAAAAAAGATATATCTTAATAGAAAAATAATATTTATATCTGGCAATTTTGCCAAGACCTTGTTAGTTGAAAAAATAATATGCACAAACGAATTTTTGAAAGAATTTCTTAAATATTAAATTAAATCTATGAATATTATTTATGGCCTATAATAAATCTATACAATGACGAGCTCAATTTTTTTTCCCTTTATCTATAAAAAAATATGAAAAGAAAAGAAACTTCCGATGAGAGACGACGTAAGACCACGGTGTCACAAGTCAAAACAAGGCACCCTATTTTTACCCATCACAAAAATAAGCTTTTACTGCTACAAAATAAATAAATAAATAAAAGAATTCTATGTGATTAGACACGGTAACGACGTTTAAGCGCGGCAAAATCGTCGAGGCTAAAATGGTAATTAACAAAAGTGTTATTTTTAGTGAGAGGTGGCGGTCTCTCATAAATAACAAATTCAAGCGAACCAGGCAGAGCGAAAGAGAGAGAGAGAGAGCAACGGCTTTGTTGGTTCAAGCTGTTATCTTCTCTTTCCCTCATCTTCTTCTTCCCCTCGTCGATCATTTGTTCGTGCATTGTAGCTTTTGTTGATACAAAATAGGACAAGATGAGCGCGGCGTCGTCAACCGGAGGCGATGACCTCACGTCCGACGAAACGAGTGGTCAAGAAGAGAGGATTCTGGTTTCGGTCAGATTGAGGCCTTTAAACGAGAGAGAAATTGTAAGGAACGATGTTTCTGATTGGGAATGCATTAATAATTCCACCATTATATTCAAAAGCAACATGCCTGAACGCTCCATGTTCCCCACCGCCTATACATTTGGTAAGTAGTTAGGAGCCGATCGCTTCGTTTCTTTTCAGAAAAGGGAAATCTATTTGTTTTTAACGGTTAGATTATGTGTGTAGACAGAGTATTTGGGAGTGATTGCCTAACGAAGCAGGTGTATGAGGAAGGAGTTAAAGAAATTGCTCTTTTGGCTGTCAGTGGCGTTAATTGTGAGTAATATTATATTATTTTTGGTACTAATTTTATGAAATTTCCATATATTCTAAAAAATTGGTGGAATTGATTATTTTTTTTCTGTATCTGCAGCAACGATTTTTGCGTACGGGCAAACGAGCAGTGGAAAGACGTATACGATGCGTGGAATTACAGAATATGCGCTTGCAGATATATATGAATACATGAAGCAGGTAATTTAAGGGGAAAAAATTATATATCTAATTCGTTTTCTAAGATAGCTTGTTTTTGAAGCTCATACCGTGTTCGTTGTGTGGTAATTTGTTTTTTCTTTTTTGTTTTCATTTTTAATGTGTTAGCACAAAGAGAGGGAGTTTGTGTTGAAATTCTCTGCCATGGAGATTTACAATGAAGCTGTTAGAGACCTGCTTAGCACATCCAGTTCCCCGCTTAGACTCCTTGATGATCCTGAGGTGAATATTATTGTGCCCTATTTGATAATTTCCATTTTCAGGACTTACAATGATATATCGTTAGTGACGACATTATTTTCGATTCAACAGAGAGGGACTGTTGTCGAGGGACTTATAGAGGACACTTTGGTTGATTGGAACCACCTACTGGAGCTCATTTCCATTTGTGAAGGTAAGGGTGAACATCGATGTTATAGTACAGTACCATGCTGCTATATATGTGTTGGATGTGTATTTAGCATACGAGACTTGTCATAATTTTTTTATGTTGGATTATTGCAGATCAAAGACAAATAGGGGAGACCACGTTGAACGAAACCAGCTCCAGATCTCATCAAATTCTAAGACTGGTATGCGCCTCGTTTACTCAATCACATGGTTATTATCCCCACTCTACTGCAAATTTGAGATGTAACTGTTACTTATTTTTTCTTCGTGGTTGTCAAATGATGGGATCTGCCAGACAGTTGAAAGTTCTGCTCGTGGATATTTGGGTGCTGGAAACTCAACCACTCTTACAGCTACAGTGGTATGAAACTTTTTCTAAGTGTTTGCATGCACAATTTTCATAAAAACTAAGAAAAACTGGTAAATGCAGCCCTAAACAGAATAAAACAAAAATAATGCAGCATATCTAGAATTATGAATTACTAGATAATTTGACTATAAATGATATCCTAGCTTAAATTGGTTTTGCTCTGCAGAATTTTGTTGATCTTGCTGGAAGTGAGCGTGCTTCTCAGACATTAGCGGTTGTTACAAGATTAAAAGAAGGTTCCCATATAAATCGCAGTTTACTGACTCTGGGAACTGTAATTCGCAAACTGAGGTGGGGAAGTTTTTTATAAGTTTTTGTTTGCTCTATTTTCTTTTGGTCGGGTCCTTGGTTCTGGCTACATAGACTTCATCTCTTCTTCATTACTCTCTCATTGTATTTCTTATATGATTCGATTGTTTTATCTCCTGTATCATGACATAACTTATTGCCTTGGTGCAGCAAGGGAAGAAATGGACACATTCCTTACAGAGACTCTAAGTTAACACGCATACTGCAAAACTCCTTAGGAGGCAATGCCAGGACGGCCATCATTTGTACATTGAGCCCTGCCCGCAGTCATGTTGAGCAATCAAGAAACACCCTTTTGTTTGCAAGTTGTGCTAAAGAGGTGACCACTAATGCACAAGTTAATCTAGTAATGTCAGATAAGACATTGGTAAAGAAACTGCAGAAAGAAGTGGCCAGGCTGGAGAATGAGTTGAAGAGTGCAGGATCAAATTCCTTTGTTGGCGATTCCACTGCCTTACTAAGAGAGAAAGAGCTTCAAATTGAAAAGGTGAGTTCTCATGTTAGTTTGCACACATAGAAAACTGGAATCTTTTTTTTCCAAAACATGCGTTGAGCATTTGACATCAAAAGGTGATCTCATCTTTGCCAAGCACCTTTGTTGGTGTTTTTCCCAGAGTTTTACTTCCATAATTACTGACTCGGATTAATAATGGAGTCGCAAACTTTAACCAAGCGAATTAGTTCTTACATAAATATTAACCTTAAACTTTAAGGGAAGGTACATGACCCATCGCAGTCGTGTTCACTGGCCATAGATTTATAATCAATAAAGTTTATACTTTCAATCTGGTTGACTTTTTTCTGGTTCTGCTCGCCACAAATCGAGAACTTCTCTCTTTCCCAAAGCTGTTGTTTTTGTTGTGGTCAAAACCATTTGCTTCTGTAATGAATGGGCTGGATTATATTTTCCTTTAAAAAGGACCTGCACTGTCAAGTTCTGCTCACTTTTCTTTCTGTTTAATGAAAATATCGCAGATGCACCAGGAAATTCAAGAGTTAACTTGGCAACGGGATCAAGCTGAATCTCATCTCCAAAGTTTGCTTGAATCATTTGGAATCAAAGATCAAGTTTTTAGAATGGATGGCCACTCAGCACCAGGATCCTCAGAAATGATCAATGCTTTTTGTCTGGATGCAGATCTCCCAGGAACCAAAACATTTAAAGATTTTGATTATCCTGGCGCTGTTTCTCCTAACAAGCAAATAATACAGATTCCTGAAGACAATTTCCTGCTGGATGGCAGTACTCCAAAATTTTCTGGGCCAGGTTGGGAGGATATTGGCAAAAGAAACAGTGAGGATGCTAAAGATATTTGTGAGGAAGTTCCAGGTACCATAATGGTGGAATCTAGAAGAAAAGTGAAAAAAGTAGCTGATGTATTGTTTCCTGTTTTAGAAGAAAAAATACCCATGCATGAAGGTGAAGTGCCATCCTCACAGGAGGAAGATAAAGAGTTGATTCATATCAATTCAAATAACACACATGAAACAGTGAAACAAAAAATTCAGGAATTGCACGAGACCATTGATCATTTAGAACGATCTCCTTCATTCTCTGATGCAGTTGAATCTAGCTATAAAAACTTGAAATGGACTAGAAGCAAAAGTAGGAGATCAGTTCTCATGACTATTCCATATGCTCTTTGGTCTGAGAAAGAAGAAGATAATGGAAGGGTATCGCCTACTGCATCTGAAAAAGACTTTCCTGAAAGGTCAGAAGACTTGAAGCAAAAGCTTCTTGAACTAGAGCATGATGTTAAACTTGGAAACAAGTCTCAAGAAGATTCTCAAAATCCTCTTTATGGTGCATCGGCAGAAGAAGATGTCATAAAAGATATAGATGTAGATGTAGAGGACACCACCAGCGTCCTTGATTTTGTTGCAGGAGTTAATAAAATGGCGGCCAAACTTCATTCAGAGAACCTGAGTCGGGATATGCAGGTAAGAAGATAAACCTCAATCTCTCTCTCTCTCTCTCTCTCTCTCTCTATATATATATATATATATATATATATCCTTATGTTACTCTTCATGCAATTGTTTAATTTTCTTTCCGGTTAATTATATCTTATGCTCTTCTCCTGACTCGTAGCTTGAATCTACGAAAATTTCATTCATAAAAAATTTACATGATGAAGAAATTATGGACTTTGATAACCATTTTGCATCACCAACAATAGCATAATGCACAATATTCTTGTCTGGCTACACCATCAAGAATACACAAGATTGCTTTCAAATATGTGCTTTAAGAATCATGAATTCCGTTAAGCTGTTTTCCACCAACTCTTGTGTTTCATTCAAGGCTTTGCGGTTTCTCACTATAAGATTTCAAAATGTTCTCCATCATAGTTTTTGTTAGACATGAAGCTGCGTGGCAGCTCAAGGATGCACATTTTTGTCCTGAAAATAATAGGATCAATGCCCTGTCAATCAACGTCTTATATGAGTTGGCTCCTACATTAGATTCTGTTGTGCTGTGGAAAAATAGAAATTTGAAGGGCTGGCAGGCCTGTCCTAGTAACACCAGAGCTGACCGTCCCCTGTTAAGAAGTCACCTCAAGTGTTTGGTCCAGTTTACAACCTAAGAAACTGAGAGAGACAAGTTTGGTGCAACTCAACCATCTGTTGCAGCAATCTGTACTGGGGCCTCTAGCTTTTCTTTTTCCTTGCGTCCATTGATTGTAACTAAAATAAAAATAAGAATAGAAGCATGATGGCTAACTTAGTTTGGCAACCCTAGGTATAGGTTAGTTTGCTTTTTTTTACGACATGTATTTATAATGGATATATTTCATTTACCGGGACATATGATTACTCTTAGGTTTTGCAGGCATCAACTAGGCATCATCATAGTAACTGGCAAGTAAAATATGAGAGGTACCGGAGAAAGATAATTGAACTTTGGTTCAGATGTAATGTGCCATTGGTCCACAGAAGTTATTTCTTCCTGCTATTCAAAGGAGATCCTTCAGACAATGTGTACATGGAGGTCGAGCTCAGAAGATTGTATTTTCTGAAGGACACATTTTCTAGCGGAGCTAATACTATAATTGATGGTAAAATCGCCTCACCAGCCTCAAGGTAGTCTTCTATTCCACTTTGAATTTTATCTACAGTAATGCAATCATACACACCAGCAGCTTGCCCACAAACAATTGCTTGATGAAAAAAGATCTCTGTTTTCCTTCTGATTGGTGAATGCTAACTAAATGGAAGTGTTACTTGTGAAAATTTTGAACTCCATTGTTTTTTTTATTTCACTGCCCATGAGAAAACTGACATTCCTTTTCTATTGAGGATAGCTTGAAGGCTCTCAGTCGTGAAAGGGACATGTTAGCAAAGCAACTGCAGAAGAAATACACAAAAACAGAGAGAGAGCGCCTTTACCAGAAGTGGGGCATCCCGTTAGACACAAAGCAAAGGAGCCTTCAGTTGGCGCGTCGTTTATGGACAGACGTAAGGGACATGAGACATATAAAGGACAGTGCTACTCTTGTAGCAAAGCTGGCCGGGATTGTAGAGCCCCGCCATGCCCCGAAAGAGATGTTTGGACTGAGCTTCTCAACGAATCAAAAACCCCCCAGTTGGAGAGACAACATGTCTTCACTATTGTAAGCTTGTTGGAGGTGAAGTTTATTTGCTCACAACTGTTCGGTGGGGACTTGATGGCTCTGCATGCATGGTTCAACTTGCGCCGTTCAAGCAAGCTTCTGTTGCGCAGAAATTGAAACGGCTTGCGAGTTCATTGCAGCAGTCAAAAGTTTGTGTTCATTAATCGTCTGCTTCTCACAGCTTTTGTTCATACATGTATCAAACTATACCCGTTTGACATGGCATAGGCAACAAGTTTGTGACTGTTACACAGACCTGCGCCAGGAAATGTTAGACAAGGGGAAGGCATTAGAGATGTGCCGGTAGGATTTGTGTTGGGGATATCTTTACGTCTCATCATTGTGCTTTCCTTACGGATCTATATGCCTCGCGTAGCTGTGATATTCCATTCTTTATTTGTGTACAAGCAAAAAAATATTTGAACTAGCCCATAATAAAAGCTGCGCAAAATGCCTTCGAGGAAAATATAGAAGACTATAAACAAAGACGCAAAAGATTACCACCAAGCCATAGCATGTTCTGCATCGTAATTGCCTCTCCGGTAATTTTCCATCCCGAACGGCGCATGACAACTCATATCTTGTTGCGTAATTTCTTACATTTGAGGCATTTTTCTCTGGATGAACCTTGTCGGTTAGGCGGGTTGACTCTTTAACAGCGGCTTCTACTACAGCATGTAATCCATCTACACACACAGTCAAATCTCAACAGTTGGGTCCAACAGGGTATAATCATATACCCACCAAGTTGTGCAATTTCGGCTGCACGGTCTGTCCATAATTTTCAATATCTGATTATCCAAAACCTGGAAGTTGTCTTCAAAGGATGCTTTGGAGTGTGGCAGATGGTGTGGATTTTTTAATCACGGGAAGATATATTTTTTTTTAAAAAAACTGAAAATCAAGTTTGAGAAACTTAACTTAAAGTTAACTTGTAATTAAAAATAAGAGGTATTTGAATTCAGATTAGTTATACTTTGATAAATCAGTTTTCTTTTTTTGTCCTAACAAAAAACATGTTCGCTTGAAGCAAAACGCAAGTTAATTTCATAAATCTATATATGCTCAAACATAACTTTCTGGGTAGAAGGACAGACAAGGAATGGAGATGCTTTCTTGCTATAAGTACAGACAAGGAATGGAGATGGAGATGCTTTAAGTAACTTGGTCATGTGTAACATGGACATACATACATTCATCAGAAAACATTTCTTCAGGATTTTCTAGACCAAGACTTTCAAAAGGCTCTTCTGTTTCTACGGCAGGATGAACATAATTGATCCAATCATTTTCATGGATTTCTGCACCAATGTCCTTGTGGCCAAGTGGAAACACCTTCTGCAATGCCTGAATTGCACTAGCCTTCACATGATCAATAACAGCAGTAGCCTCAGCTCCAATTCTCACTATGGCTGCTGCGGCAGCCAGGGGAGAACGACCACCTCCCTCCTGCCTTTCTAAATATCTCAAGACAATGGGATCATCATAATAATCTCCGAGCTTGAATTCTATATCTTTGGTGTCCCTAAATCTAGGAAATAACACCCCCATCAACCATGTCTCCAACAATTTACAAAGCCCAGGAAGATCATTGTCATCATCATCCTTCGAATTTTCCATAATAAAATAAAAAATAGGTGGATTTCTGCAAGGAGAGTTATCACTGTCTAAACCCAACAATTTACGACACTCATCAAGCTCGCCAACAAGCAGTGAACAAAGACCACTCTCCAAAGCGAAGTCAATCTCATGGTTTTCCGTGGAATTAAAGACAGAAACAAGACTCCCTTGATTTGTTACCTTAATCTGCTGAAGTTGTCCAAATAGGTTATCAGCATCTGGGATGAGATGGGGCTTTTTACCCACGAAAGCTTTGGCAACAGGGGCATGTGCCACTCCATAAACTTCAAAATTTTGTGCTGGGATATTACTTGGTGTGGTGACGAACAGGTCAACCTTTCACAAGGAGAAATTTTCAATGAGAATTGGGAAAAAATGATTAGGCAAAGGTACATTTCATTACGATCATCTTCTGTACTACCTGCTCGGTTGCAGTCATGCATAAGAAGGCCTCATTCATGAAATCTTCCCCGGTAAATCCTCCAGCAACAGGTGCTGCTCCCCCTCCTCCAACAGCCCATAATGTGTTCCGGACTCCTTGGAGACCCTCCTCCCTTCTTGTTCTGTATTTGTCGCTGAGGGGCAAGGCAAGAAGTTCCAGGACAGATCGAGGGGTAATCTCTCCCAAAGTCTCATCAATCCGTGCTTGCAAATCTGGTGCAAGGCTACTGGCTCCTTCCTCCTACATCCACAACAGAAATTTATCAAGAGGCCAATAACTTGAATGGGCATCAACGTAAGGTATAACTGATGAGAAAGAAAGAAAGAAAAAACTTCACTACATCATTATTTCTTCATTCAAAATAAACCCATCCTTTTTCTTCTAGTAAATTCATTATATTGAGACGCATTCACAAATTACTGCAAATTACTCTACCTCTAAATAATTTCACAGGTCGTGCTCTAGCAACTTAGCATTTTCATGAATTCTCAGTCTTCACATTTTTCCATTCTAAATACTTCCAAATGCAACCAATAAAAGATTAACAAAACACACTCTTGAATCATAATTGATTAACTAAACACTAAGCAAGCGCAATGTGGTACCTACAGCAGCTTCAAATCCCTCTCCAGAACCTCGCGCCCTCTAATAAAATCCGGTGGATTCAACGCCATTGCATCCCTTGACACATCCTTTTTTGATACTAAAACAGAAAATAAAATAATAATAATGATGACTAAATTGGTGATGGTCAGAGAAGGTGCAAGATTGAGAAACTATTTGCGTTCAAGCCTCATTGATAGGCAGGGGAGTTGGATGAGCCATGACAAATGAGAGTAAAACCTCAAATTAACCCCTAATATATTGATCATTTATCAATTGAGTCCCCAAACTAAAATTGTATTGTTACATCTAGCATGTTTCATAAAGTTTTTAACTGGAAAATTTTCCCTATGTTCGTCAATTTTTATGTGAACTTCTCTTCACAAAGATATTGTTTTATTGCATAAAATATATTAACAAACACCATCAAAACAACACAATGGAGAAATATGTTAAAAACTAGGCGTTAGCGATGTAGTTTTGTTTGGAAACCAATTAAGAAGCATCTCCAAAAGATCCAATAAGCCTCCTTGCGAGTGAGAGATAAAATTAATTCATGCAATATTGTGATAGGTTATTTTTTAAGGGAGTTTTTTTAACTTGCCAATACTTTTCATTTAATTTCAGTAGTTTAATTAAATAAAATAAAAAGGATGAGATTTGACTTATTAATAATTATTTATCGTTAAAATTTTTATACCATATTAAAAAATTATTTTATTATAAATATACAAGTAGCTTGATTGAACTTTAATAATGATTTTATTTTAATTTTCCAACACAACACAAGAACTCAAACCTAAAATAAAAAACATTAATGTGAATATTTAATCAATAAAGATTTTAGTTCTACACTTAATGTTCTGTGAAAAACTTTATATTATACACAAAACAATGCCATAATCGATGAGTTTGTGGAAAGCCTGTAATGAAAGTATGCTATTTATAGTACTGAGGTCACGTGGGTCAGCATGAAGACAAGAGAAACTTACCCCAAGTAGTTTGGAACTACTTGAAGATAAAAGTTTTAAAGACCATTAAAGTCCTAATAAAAGTTTATTGAAAGAGCGGCAACTCTGTCCTCTATTGAAAACGACTTCTGAATCAGCTCAAAGGTGCCACGTATCTATGACGCGAGCGCACATTTAAAGACCATTGGATAGTGACAGTTTTCATTTAGCACTGGTTTATTGGTTTTTTAAATGTGATTTTGATTGTTTTTTAAAATATATTTTATTTTAAAATATATTAAAATATATTTATTAAAAATATTATTTTTAATATTAGAATATTAAAATGATATGAAAATATGAAAATAATATTAATTTAGAGTAATGAAAAAAATTAAAAATTTTAATTTTTTAAAATGCAAAAGAAAAAAAAACAAACTGGTATATGTTTTTATTTAATTAGGATTAAAAAAACCCAATAACTTATGTTTTTTTTTAACTAATTTCATATATAATATAATTTTAAATTTTAATTTTATAAAGACTAAAATAATATATTATTTATTTATTTTACTTATTAAAATTCATTTTATTACCATTTTAAACAAATATTCTCTTAAATCTATTAAAATCACTACATAACCATCTAGGTGGTGACCCATTGATAAGAGTTTGGGATCAAAAGGTTTGCTCTCTCTGTGGTCTTAGGTTCAAGCCCTGTGGTTGCTCATATGATGGCCACTGGAGGCTTACATGGTCGTTAACTTCAGGGCCCGTGGGATTAGTCAAGGTAAGCGCAAGCTGGCCCGGACACCCACGTTAAACTAAAAAAAATCACTACATAGATACTATCATAATTATATTGTATATATGTATTAGATATATGAGGATAAAAAGAAGATTTGATTGAAAGAGAAGTTATAAAATATAATATAAGTATAAAAATTTTATATGCATGCAAGCTTACCTGATATTAATAATAAAAAAAAAAGTGAAAATTTTGTTTGGACCGAAGGGCCACATGTCCACCAGGCCTCTCTCATGCCACATGACTATAAAACTCACCAATAACAGTTAATCAGAAATATTGTTTGATAACATTTTATAGCAATGGATCGCGCCAACATCCGTTGTAGTCTAGTTGGTCAGGATATTCGGCTCTCACCCGAAAGACCCGGGTTCAAGTCCCGGCAACGGAAAGTCATTCTTACATTGAAGTTTTTGCATGCAGGTGTCCAGCCCAGTATGGAAAATCATCTCAGCTGATTCCTTCATTGACTGAAGAAGGCGCATCGATGTCTATATGGAATTTTTTTATTTTATTTTAAATTGATATATTTTTTGTATTATTAGATTTGCTACCACAATATAAAAGGAGTTGTAGTTTCTTACATCTTAAAGTTTCAAAATACCAGTGCCTTAATTTGTCTAAACACCCTAGCTCGTTGTTTCCCTTTCCTCCTGTCTTGCTCCCTTTTCCAGATACTTTGATCTCCCCATCTAGGGTTTATTACACAGTTCAAAACATTCATGAGTTTTTGACTTCAAGATCAAGAGGACACAAATGTTCCAAATAGTCTGTCATCTTTGCTTAAGAATCTATCACCATTTTATTCTTTGAGTGCTGAATATATGGCACTTTAAACAGTACTGGTGCTGTGGTCTGTGTAGCCTCCTTGGATTTTAGTAAAAATTTTAATATAATTATAAT
>Ga0307515_10011165_pt1 | contig 17075 bp, 7 predicted proteins | sample 17_EM_MG_FD_194513 | JGI IMG/M metagenome (GOLD analysis project Ga0307515, IMG submission 194513) | Populus trichocarpa ectomycorrhiza microbial communities from riparian zone in the Pacific Northwest, United States - 17_EM | ecosystem: Host-associated > Plants > Roots > Unclassified | place...
TTAAATTGTTAGGTGTTTGACCTTATCACAACACAGTCTGTCTCATTGCATGTTTCAGATTTGACCTTATCACAGCAGTCTGTCTCATTGCATGTTTCAGATTTTCCAACACAAGTATATTGTTTAGATTTGCTATCTTTTGTTGATTATCGCAAAATCTCATCAGAATCATGTTACGACCTAGTATATTTAGAAAGCTTGATGAACCAGATTCAGTGTCTGTTCTTTTCCATAAAGGTCTATTGCACTAAATCATGTTTACATTTTTAAGGCTATTGTTTGGTCTCTAAAAGACCCTCATATTTTGTTTGGTTTAGCACATCTCACTTCCTCTGCTATGAAAGACTGTCAAATCCCATACAGAATAACAAATCTATCTAAATGCAGGGCTGTTTTAGCATGGCTTTCGATTATTGCATACAGAAACAAAGACAAGAAACCAGGGGAGAAGTTAGTATCTGTTGCTGATGTTGTGAAAGAGCACTGGGCAACCTATGGAAGAAATTTCTTTTCTAGATACGATTATGAAGTAAGCATCATCCAAATCTTTAGATCATGGTATAGTTGATGCTTTGGATGCAGCTATGGACTAAACTTCCAGTGTCTAAGTAGAGGTGCGTACTGGGTACAATTCTTTAATTTATGTAAATTCTTTTTCAGGAATGTGAATCAGAAGGTGCCAACAAAATGATACAGTATCTTAGAGATTTGGTCTCTAAGAGCAAACCAGGTGACAAGTATGGTAAGTTTATATTTGATCTCCTTCTCATTTAATCACCGCCTGCTATCTGACAATCTCTGAGCATTGTATTACAATTTGCTTTATAGGAAATTACACCCTTCAGTTTGCTGATGACTTTACATACACTGATCCTGTAAGTTAAAACTCTGCATGTTTAACTGATCAAATTTGATCAGTTACGATTTCACCAAGCACCTGTAGCCTGATATCACTGCCATGTTTAACTTATCTTTTATGTGATTATTATAGGTGGATGGAAGTGTGGTATCAAAGCAAGGCATCCGGTTTGTTTTCACTGATGGATCGAGGATCATATTCCGTCTATCTGTATGCTCAATTGATTATAGTTTTCTGTCAGAGTTTGAAGCTTCATAGGCTCTGGTTTTTCTTCTAACTGGAACATCTACATCTACAGGGAACTGGATCAGCAGGTGCAACTGTCAGAATCTACGTTGAACAGTTTGAACCAGATGTCTCTAAACATGAGATGGATGCTCAAATAGCCCTAAAACCATTAATAGGTCAGTACTATTTTTTCCTTCAAGTAAAATGCTAATTTCTCTGGCATTACTAGAATATGTATTCATGATATGTTTTGGTTTGTTTTAGATCTGGCATTGTCCGTATCAAAGTTGAAAGACTTCACAGGAAGGGACAAGCCTACAGTCATCACTTGAAATTTAACACCAATTGGGAGTCTGAAGAATCAAGTCGTATGCCAAGTTATGCTTAATGGCAGGTCGGGCTTTCCATCCTCTTCTGGCTTTACTTGCCATACGTATTGTTTCTGCTCAATTTCGGTTGTTCTTTAGCTAGTAATGGCATTATGGTTCAATAAATCTCTCCATGTAAAGTATGTAAAAACATATCTATGCAAATAAAATCTCTTGCTTTCGCTACATGCCCTTGTTAACCTTCATATCTCCCTTGTTGATTTGAAGTCATCATGCATTGATAACAGTAGAAATGTAAGACATAAATATCAGCTATACGTAAACAGAAACCTTGTCTGGAATATGGTTCATGTAACCTTCTTATCTGATGCCATTAGAACACACCCACTCAAGCTCTATATAAGTTTCCTGTTACTCCTGCCATTCTAAAATCCTCCAAATCAATGTCAACTTATTCTCTGACCTTTTTTTTACCTATATGAAGATCCCACTAATCTACTTTGGAGCTGTCTAGATTTTTCACATTTGATTGATTCTCTCGTTTGCTCGCTGTCTCAGCCTACAGTATTTTGATCTTTACGTTTACTTTAGTTTCACTAAATTGTCGCTCGAATGTCACTGGAATTTGGAACCCTTTTAGGTCGGAAATAGGAAAACGAGTAACAGGAAATGGGAGCGAGTGGAAAGTACCAGACTAAAAAGGCTGAATAGAGAGAGTGAGTATATTGTTACATCGCTTGTCATTTCATTTAGTTTCATCCATCTGTTTCATGACAACAAGATGCAACAGTATATCCATGATAAGACAATTACAAGTCACTTGCAGATATTGCCGTGAATTTGCACACACCAATTTGCCTCCATCTGATAAGCAATTCCCCCATCAATGCTATGTCCATGTAATAAATTTGGCCCAATAACTACCAACGATGAAGATCTTTAGTATTATGCATCATCCAGTGACCATTCTTTATGCATTTAGATCGATGATAGAGCTTGTTGCATGGTCATGTCGATCCCTTTAAAAGACATGATCTTGTGGTGTGTTTATGACAATCAAAACAGCTCTTTTTAATGTCAAGGTTGATCTTACTGGTCTGCTTTTAGCTGATCAGATCATCATGATGAAACATCCAATGGCAGGCCGCGACCGCCTTTTGTGGGAGCCTAGTGTACAACTAAGACAAGCATGACCACAATATGCCTATAATGGGGAAAATTTGTCTTAAATACTTCCCTAGTCTTCTTTAAAATGCAAGCTAACACTCTCCAGCAGCTCCAATTGGTATAATGGCACAGCAAGCACTCAACATGAGAGAACATGCTGGGACACTATTTTTGTCCTTCTAAAGTTCAAATGCAGCGTCATCCACTTCCCTCTCATAAACTTTTATACCCTCTGTTAGGATGTGACATTATCTTACTGCATTCTCATCTCCACAGACTAACACTTCAAAGAGGGACCCCAGAAGTGCTTTTTCAGTATGAGAGAAAACTTGAGATGCAGGCTTTTCTTAATTTCTTTATCCCCTCCTACTTTCAACCCGGAGCAGCAAAATGTTAACCCTAAAATCCCTTGGCTTCTATGATGTTTCCTATTGAGGACCCAATACTGTGAATTTTCTGCTGTGGATCATTTAATTGAGGGAGGATTTGGACTTCTTAATCCCACACTTGTAAGCCTTTTTTTTTTTGTTATTTGCTCCTGGGTTGCCCCTTAAATGGACACTTGAGATTCCAAGTGAAGCTGGAGCAGGTTCAATAGGGTTTCCTTTGGCGAAGAGAACATACTTTCAGGATCATTACAATGGAGCCCGCCTTTTTCTTCAAAAATCCAAAACCAAAATCTATCTGGATTGTCTCTGCTCCCCATTTCTAATGTGATTTAAGTCCTCCACCAGACCCACCAACAAATAATTGTACAGACAAGGGGAAAAGTAAGCAAAACATGTAGTGCATAATATAAGAGGATAGAACTGTGTTTGTCCTAATTTGATACACACACTTACGCTATAGTTACTGTAATAGATCCAACCTTGTTGGGTCTATCAGTTTCATAGGATTTGCTCTTGAAGAGAGAAAACTCAATTTGCCCCACCTTTTTATCTGCATGACATTGTGACAACTCCACCATCATGCTAGTTGCTTCTAGTGATGGACCTTGATGTCTCCTCTTTCTTTTCCACCTACTGTCCTCTGTCCTGTAGTGAACAATTTCATGTTTGGCGAACTTCTCTCAACTTTTAGAGAGTTTTTTTATCAGCAGAAATTATATAAACCATTGTCGAGAACATTACATCTAAACATATCTCTAGAAATGATACAAACTATGCTGCCAACCCTATAACATATTGCAGTTGAAGGTATTTTTGGTTTGCTGATTTGGCTTTACCATATCAAAAGCATCATAAATATATGTGTGTTTGGCATTGTATAGGTTATATTTAAGAAAAAATTATAAATTATAATATTTTTTTTTATCAAAGTTTTAAAAGAGAGTTTTTTGTAGGATATATATATAAAACTATAGTGTGTTGATTAATTAAATATTTTCAATATGTGATTGAGATAAAATACAGACCATACCATACCACACCACACTATATAAATAAACAGATACTAAAACGTTTTAAAATGTATTTATTTAATGAATTTTAATTAAAAAAATAACAATTCATGAAATTACTTTGAATTCTTCATGTCATATCAAATAGGGATAAAACCGCATGCATTTAAAACTTGATTAAACCATGAAGGGGTTAATAATTTTCTTAATAAGCTTTGTTTTCTTGAGCATTGAGAGTTAATCAACATGCTGATTTGAAGATCGATTAACTTCTCCACAAGATCTTGTCGGTGATACGTAAATCCCAAGTGATTAATGGAGATTTATTATTAATTATGAAGAATAATGTCATGATTTTGGGTTTTAAAATAGTTCATATCTTACCATCTATTCCTTGCAAAGAAAGAGTTAATTTCTACTACCATTCATTATTGCTCTTATACTTTTTTTATTATTATTAATGTGGGTGTTCGGACCAGCTTGCGTGCACCTCGACTAATCTCACGAACCCTGAAATTAACGACCATATAAGCCTCCAGTAACCATCATATTAGTAACCACATGGCTCGAACCTGAGACTATAGAAAATCAAAACCCCTTATTTCTCTCATACTTCTACTTTATTTGCGACCCTTAATGGCTTCAACTTCATTTACTAAAAATTAATAACAAACAAGAAATTTTTGTTATGTATTTACTTTCCAAGCATCCCTTTTCATGGCTTGTCCAAATTGATGGCTACTTTTTTGTATTGTTTTAATGGGGGGATTAATTGCTTTTATACATTTTTTAGTAGGTAATGGTAGCTACTTTGTTACACCTTAAATAGTAATAATTAAGTCAAGGCAATTATGCACTCCTCCACTATCAAATACCATTCATCTTGTCATGCATGTCTTTGGCAGTCCATTTTTCTATATAATTCTTGATTTCCTTAATTATATTTGACTTTAGGGGACAATTATTTATGCACACAACTTTGACTTTATGAATTTTATTAAATAAAATCATTCTCTTCATGACCAGTGTTAGATTAATTAGATCTTTAAACCTATGTATACCGTTGGATCTTAATAATATATATTATCTTAAAATATCTAATCGAAAAGGTTTGAACTAGTGCAAGTGGAGAAACATAAAGCCAACATATTAAATTATTACTTAGAAAAAAGATAATCCTAAAATAATTGATAGTTTATTAAGAATTTTACTTATAAAATATACTTAAGAATTTTATTATTCATTTAGCTAATCCACATTAAACTATTGAGTTAAAACTCCAAATTAGTTGTGTAATATATTAATGTGATGTCTCTATACAATTTTTTTAAGTTATTATATCCCTATATAATACTTGTACTATATTATTGTCTCATGCTATGCTGTTGGTTAAATCAAATTTTTGTACGTAAAAAATATATAGGTGTTACTAATGTTTTTTTTAATTAAAAAAATTAAAACAGTGTGAGAATTAAGTCAATGTAATTTAGTCGTCTTGATAGGTCTAAAAACAATCCAAATGACCTGTAAAAATATAATTTAACTCAAAATAAATATTTAAAATGAAATCGATTCGATTATTAGATGTAAAAGCAGGGAGTTAATAATCCAAAAAATTATACTAAATTGTTAATGTACGAGTACAATTTCAAGCCTGTAACTCTTATTCTGTTAGATGGTAGTGATACTATTGAAACATCATGTAGGTTCATAAAATCTTCCCACTTATTAGATATGTTAATAATGGAGATTTGCTTAGTGCTTTACATGCAACTCAAGTCAACTGAAAAAAATACACCATTATTTTTAAGTTCAAACAGTAGATGTGACTATGCCTTAGTGCTCAACACACACTCTTCCATTCTCTTTCTCACTGAAGAGACTATCTAAAATTGTGTCTCCATTATTATTATTATTTTTTTTTTTGGGAATTTCTCCTTTCTGAACATTAACAAGATATTCTAAAATTTCGTGTTTTTTTTGGGATGATTCTTTGAATAAATTTTAAAATATATATTAAGAGAATCTTTTTTTTTTCATAATTATTGACGCAAGTCTAACATTTCTTCTCTCCTTAATTCTAACACACAAAATTATTGTGTTAATTTCAACACAAATTTGATTGAGTACTTTGTGGATTTCATGTGAAGTCTTGTGAGACAATTGTTTTTTGGGCTTCAAGGACATTTCCGGGCACAATGTATTTAGCATGTACTTTGATGCCGATGGATTTTTCTTCTTTTCTGCCATGGAATTGGTGCTAGGAAGTTGTTGGGACTACTTTCTCATGTTGAATAAAACCCTTGTTGATCATGGAATTTCTGACGCGCATATCATATAAAGTGTTGAAACATGGCAATAAAAAGCATATATATCAAATCGGGTCCCAGGAATAAAAATGGGCAAAATCAGCTGCTAAATAAATCATTAAATTTCTTGACATTTTCCAGTTCCTAAAATGCTTGTGGCTATTAAACCAAATGCCTTCTTTGTATCAATTCTTACAATTTTCTTTTGACAATGTTTTTCATGGTAATTTGATGCTATCACACAAAAACTCATAGCAAATTAATTTTGAAATTAATTCCCACTTAGTTATTTTGTATATTTTTTTTCATAACTCTCTTCTTGGTCTTCAATGTCTGTCAGTTACAAAGTTTGAATCTTCGTAACGCTAACTCTCTTCTTGATCTTTAATGTTTGTTATCTTCTTATGCTTAACACCGTGGAGGGAATTACCATCATACCTAGTAATCTCCGTTGAAGTGTCACAATTATTTTTTATTTATTTATTTTATGTGGTGAAATTAAAAAAAATAAAAAATCTCTTACAACTTAATTTACTTTTTGTCCTTTCTTTTTGTATGGCATATTGTAGCTTCCTTTGGCAGCTAGTACGATGAGTATAGGTCTCCTTTGATTTTATAGTTTCTTTTCTTACCATTCTTAACCATAAAACAAAAAAAAAAATAGTTTACCAAGTGTCTGTTTGTTTTCGTTATAAAAATTATATTTAAAAAAAACCATAAAAATATTTTTAAAAACTTAAAATGTAGCAAACCGTGTAGATAAATGAGAACTAAAATTAAATAACAAATAGCTGAATTGAAGATTTAAGTGACAATTTTTTTTGTCGCAATATATACCTTTTGAGGGGCACACTTTCTTGAAAAAATAACATTTCTTTTTTACTGTAAAATCTACAAGCAAAATCAAGAGGGAGTACTACTAGTTAATGCATGTCCATTTACTCCTGAACTCGAATCTCCAAGAGACCCCGCAAAATAAAAAAATGATGGTACAAATGGTGCAAAAGGCAAGCAAATATTGGTGGATTATTAAAGGAAATTGAACTATGTTGCCCTAAAAATGACAGATTTCCTTTTTCTATTTATGGCCAAAGAATTCATTTAAGGTGTTAAATCAAATTTAGTTGAGGCCTGCTTTAGAGAGGAAAATCATAGTCTCCCTTCATGTGAATGGGATTTTTATGTCTAACCCCCCGAGGCACTATCCTACTGGGAACTTTAATCAATTGACCTTAATTGCCACCTATAACCCACCCCACTGGGAACTTTTAGAATTCCTAATGTTTGACAGAATTTGTGGTGTTTCTTGTTTCAAATTCAGACTTAGTACATGTTTGGTAGGAGGGATCAAAGGGGTAAGAATTTACCCTTATATTTTTTCATCCTTTTACTTGTGTTTGATACAAATTTAGAAGAAGGAGAAGTTTTTAAGCCATGACGTTTAGCTAGAGGTTTTGAACCAAATCCCAAATAGAGGCTATACGTGTATGGCGACCATATTTATTGGGGAGGAAGTTCTTCATTCAAATCAACCAACGCAAGCTAAAATATTTTTTGGAACAATGTTTGGCAAAACCAGAGCAACAAAAATGGGTAGCCAAATTGCTAGGCTACGTTTACAAGATCACTTATCGCCTAGGCTCTGAAAATTAAGCAACAGATGCCTTCTCACGCAAACCCAACAGTCCAGTCCTTAATTACCTCCATGTACCTACCATAACTATATGGGATGAAGTTCAGTAGGCATATGAAGGAGATCCATGCATTCAGACGGTCACTTAATTGGTGAAAACTCAAACCGAAGGGTTATATATACAACGACAGGGTTATTCTACTTTAGAGGCAAAGTAATCATTCCTTCCCAAGGGGAGTTATGGAAAAAGCTGCTACATGAGGCTTTCGACACAAAAATTAAGGGCATTCAAGAGTGTTGCGGACATTCGAACAGTTGGCTTAACAATTTTATTGGCCTAAAATGTATCAAGAAGTCCACGAATACATCCAATGCTGTGAAGTATGTCAAAAGATGAAATCCAAGACATTCTCACCTACAAGACTTCTCCGACCATTGCCCATTCCATGCCAAGTATAGAATGATATCACTTTCGACTTCATTAAATGACTGCCCACTTCCCATAACAAGGACACAGTATTGGTAGTAATGGACAAGTTAAGTAAAGCTGCACATTTCCTAACCTTAACTCATCTATTTACCGCTAAAGGTGTGGTTGAAAAATTTATGGAAGGGATTATCAAGTTGAATAGGTTGCCAAAATCCATCATCAGTGATCTCGATCTAGTCTTTATTAGAAGGTTTTGCAAGAATTTTTTCAAATGTCAGGCACCAAGTTACAACTTAGCTATGCCTATCATCCGTAAATCGACGACCAAACAGAAGTGGTTAACTGCTATGTGAAGCAATATCTTTGGTGCTTTATGCATCAATAGTCATGCAAGTGGAGTGCCTATCTTCCTTAGGCTGAGTTATTGTATAATACAACGTACCATGCCTCAACAGGAATGACTCAATTACAGGCATTTCATTCTCACTTTATCATAACAATTTCTCTTCCATCAATGAAGTGGATGGGCAACTGATAACTAGAGATGCGATACTATGATAGCTCAAAGCTAATTTGGAAGCCTCCATCAATCGCATGAAAAAAATGGCTGATAAAAAAAGGAGGGATGTCACATTCGAAGTAGGTGAAATGGTGTTTCTCAAGTTGCATCCCTATCGACAACAATCAGTTTTTAAATGTGCCCACTAGAAGCTTGCCAATCGATTTTATGGGTCGTATCCTATGATACAATAAATTGGAATGGTTTCTTATAAACTTCAACTGCCAACGGGAGCCCACATTCACTCAATTTTTCACATTTCCATCTTAAAGAAATTTATTGGCGAGCATACATTGTCCTTTACTGAGTTGCCGCCCATAACTGATGAAGGAGCGATCGTACTTAAGCCCCAACACATTTTGGATGCTTGTTGGATAAAAAAGGATAAGAAGTTTGAAGAAGAACACTTGGTTCAATGGAAACATTTGTCAGCTGAAAAGGCCATGTGGGAGACGTATTAGTCATTTCTTGAGCAATTTTCAAATGTGGACCTTACGGACAAGAATCCACCCGATAGGGAAAGTATTGATAAGCCACGACGTTCAGCTAGAGGTTTCAAACCAAATCCTAAATATTTGGGAGGAGGTTGACGGGAGACGCAAACAAGACGTAATACATGGGAGTGGCGTGCATATGTGCATGGACTGGGTTTTAGCAGTTAGAGAAATTTATGCTTGATGTTATCTTTCTGTTGCATTTTATTTCAGTAGTACATGGAGTCCATTTCATTTATTTTATTTGTTAGGCGTTAGTTACTAGTAGTGGCCTTAAAATCTTCCTTTATTTTTAGCTTATTTTGTTAGTCAGTTTCATTCATATGGTCTGCTATTTAAGCAGTCGTGGATTATCAATAAGAGAGAGAAAAATTATTGTAGTTAAATTGTGATACATCTTCACTTAAAGAGGGTATTTTCATGAGCATTTTTATTTATATTTAAACGGATCCTATCAATTAATCCCAAAAAAAGGATTAAATGTTAACATTGTCAAGGGAGAAATGATGGAATTAAACCAAGTTTGTATTAAGTTTTTATCCTTATGGTCTAAGGATTTGATCACTTAGTAATTGTTGGTTTTTTACTTGACATAAAACTTATTAATCCTTTTTTCTTGATTGATGTAGGATTTTTTATTTGTTAATTAGAGCTTCTATTTCTATAAATATAAGAGCTTAATCTTGTGTCTCTATGGTTAAAAAAAAAAACACTAATGCTATGTGTGGTTTATAAAAAAATTGTGTTGTGTATGTCAAAGAACCATCTCAACCTAATAGCTTAAGCTGTTAGGTGAGGTCTCAGGATATGATTTCTATTATTCTCTAACACATTCCCTCAAGTGAAAGCCCTTTGAACTTGAAACTTGCACAGGCCCACATTACCCTGTGCTTAATTTTTATCAAATAAATGAGGATGGTGAGATTCAAAATCGTGACCGCTTGGTCATCAAGACCCTGATACCATGTCAAAGAACCAATTGAACCCAAAAGCTTAAACTGTTAGGTGAAACCTCAAGATATGATTTATATTATTCTCTAATACACCCCCTCAAGTAAAAGCCTTTTGAGCTTGAAACTTGCAGAGACTCTGATACCATATCAAAGAACCAATTCAACCCAATAACTTAAGTCATTAGGTGAGGTTCCAGGATATGATTTATATTATTCTTTAATAGTGTAAAAGAAGGTTAGCATGGGTCCAGGTCTTGTAAAAAAAAAACATTTTTAACTCTTCTTTAAAAAATTTAAAATTTTAAGATCAAAACTAGTAAAATTTAAGTTTTTTCTTTGTTGAAATTTTTTTCTAATCTTAGCCCCCTTAAAAAAATTCACGGCTTAAGTTGCAACTTAAATTTTAAATAATTAATTGTTTCTGAATCAATAAAATAAAATAAAGTCTTGTAATTTTTAGGTATTTAGTTTTCCAATAATAGAGAAGAAAGTTTTAAAGGAAGAAAAATCCTGGGCCATACCAAACAAGAATTTAGAGAGGTTGGAGAAACGTAAGAAAAATGGCATGACAAAGTTCGGCAAAGGAAAATGAAGGCTTGTCCTTTAGGTTTTCTACCATGGCTAGAACAACCTAGCACACATTTTAAGCATCTTTTATACAATAATTATGTACATTCTGCTTGGCATCACCCATTATCGTGGGAAAAAAATAGTTAAAATAAATATTTTAGGGTTTGATAATTTTGTCAATAAGGGACTACTTCTTCTTCTTCTTCTTCTTCTTTTCTTAAAGTTGACTGACTACTGTTTTGTTTTATTAAAATTATAAAGAATTCTATTATAAAGTCATGATCAGTAAACATGTCGGGACACTTTTTTCAATCAATTTTGATAGAGTTGAGGACGCGATTGGTGCGATTTTTAGTATGTGTTTCCAATAATGTTGCTCTTGTATGACAAAATAGCCTTGACATTGATTAAAACCACATGTTTTTGCACAAAATTTCAAAGGTTTAGCCCTGAAATTCGTCTCATTGTCTGTTTTCAACCATCAATTTTATTCATGTGTTTCCAATTCATCAGTTATTCCTAACCTTATGTTATCTAATTTAAATTGATTTAATTGATAATTTGTTTTAATTGATTTAAATTGGATAACACGAAAGTAAAATGATGAATCGAAAACACATGAACGAAATTGACGACTGAAAATGAAAATAAATACAAGAGGAAACTATAAAGAGCATCACTCTCTTTATTGAAAAGCCATATGCTCTTTATTGAGTTTCTTCCTGTATAAATATAATAAAACTATCAAACCCACATTTAATATTTAATAGGAAAAAAAAAAAAGAGCTCACTTAACAAAGTAATTATAGGACATCCTCCATCGCCCATATCAACACCTTACCAATCTTAGTAGATGCCGACTACTAGGCTAACCATGCACTAGTCCTTTCTCCGAGTAATTATAGCTTGCTATTTCCATGACAGGAGAACCCCTTTACTCTTTAGTCTGTGTCGCCATAAGACTGGAAGATCCTTCTACTCAAACAGGAACGGTGTTTCTTTAATCTGTCTCTTTCCTTGTACTCCAATGTTGTATTTGCAATGATTCTGTTTAGCCATACATGCTGCAAAAGCTACTCATTACAAAGTACTAGGTTGCATATTCAATGTTTACATCTTCTTTTCTTGCCAACTCCCTTTAATTATCCCCGACATATTTCATTAATGCTATGTAAACTTTTAGTTCTATCAGCGATAGTTGTTTGCTTCAACTCTTTACTTTGTTTCATGGTGAATCCATGTCCGATGTTGGATAAGACAGAGATATTTTAATGCCCCAAATATATGTAGTCAGTCACAAAGAAGAATTTAAAAAATTAATTAGTTCGACATGGGTATGCATGTGAAGCTTCTGCTGTAACTTGAATCACTTATGTTACATGTGTGGTTAGTATTCTAGTACAAAAAGCTAAAAGTATGTTTTGTTAAAAAGTTAGAGATAAAAAATATAAAATAAATTTGTTTTGAAATCTAAAATACGAGGAACAGTAACCTTGATTAACATACAATAAAATGATAAAAATGACTTAGAGATGTGATTTAGCGGAGAAATCTGTTTTTACAGGGCAATTATGCCCCTCAAAACAGTTTGCTTTTTCCTTTTGTTTTGGTGTTTTGATGCACTTAGCAGTAACCGAGCTGGTGTTGCTCCCAAATAAGAATGCAGAGTGGTAGCACAGGACCCTTCTCAGGTGGGGCTTTGGCATATTTAAAACAGAACAGGAAATGATGGGTCTAACACAGGTCCAAGCACTCTCTTGATACAAGGCAAGACCCTTCTCAGGTGGGGCTTTGGCAAATTTAAAACAGTACAGGAAGTGATGGGTCTAACACAGGTCCAAGCACTCTCTTGATACAAGGCAAGATAAAGTGCCCTGCTGACACTAGCATAGAGCATCCAAAAAAATAAAAAATAAGAACACCATTGGGAAGAGCTTTCCTGGCAGCTATAAAAAGGACGCAAGTCCAACAAATTGGAATATCACCTAATTTTCTCATTGAGTAACTCCTTAAACTGCAAATCCTCCCCTCCCCTGCAAAAATAAAAATCCACACAAGGCATATAAGAGTGAGGGAAAGACAGGTAGCTACAAGATTCCAATATTTGGGCTCGGCGATTTCCCCAATGAGAGCGGTCTTGGCTTTTCTTTTATCATCATCACACTTCTCTTCCGTTTCTCTTGACTGGCTAGCAGTTACTCTCCCTGCCACTTACATATATATCTTGCCTTGCCATTTCTTCGAAGCTAGCTATCACACTAGTCACAAATTCGTAATGCAATGGCAATAGATTGCATCAAAACCATGCCTTCAAAAACCACCCATCATCACCATCCAAAAGATCAAGATCAATGCAAAGATGATAACAAGTCTTTAGTGTTTGATGCACAAGTTCTTAGATACCAATCAAGCATACCTCAACAGTTCATTTGGCCTGACCATGAAAAGCCTAGTGCTAATGCACCTGAACTCCAAGTTCCACTTATAGACTTGGGTGATTTCCTCTCTGGTAACCCTGATGCTGCAATGGAAGCTTCAAGACTTGTTGGTGAAGCATGTCAAAAACATGGTTTCTTTCTTGTTGTTAATCATGGAGTTGATAAGACACTCATTGCTCATGCTCTTAATTACATGGACAACTTCTTTGAATTGCCTCTTTCTGAGAAACAAAAGGCTCAAAGAAAAATTGGCGAGTCTTGTGGATATGCTAGTAGCTTTACTGGCAGGTTTTCCTCCAAACTTCCATGGAAAGAAACACTTTCTTTTAGCTATACAGCTGAGAAGAATTCATCAAAACATATTGAGCAATATTTTCATGACAGAATGGGGGAAGACTTCGCCAAATTCGGGTATGTTGCAAAAGCATTTTCCATTCAATTTGGTTCTGTTCAATGTTGTTTATTAGTATTCACGTTTCTTAAAACTAAAATTCATCTTCCTTGTTTTGTCATCAGAAGGGTGTACCAGGATTACTGCGAGGCCATGAGCACTTTGTCACTAGGGATCATGGAGCTATTAGGAATGAGCCTTGGTGTGAGCAGAGCACATTTCAGAGAATATTTCGAAGAGAATGATTCAATAATGAGGCTTAACTACTACCCTCCATGCCAAAAGCCTGAACTTACTTTAGGAACTGGTCCTCATTGTGATCCAACTTCTTTAACCATCCTTCATCAAGACCAAGTGGGTGGTCTTCAAGTGTATGTAGACAACGAATGGTGTTCGATTAGCCCCAATTTCGACGCTTTTGTCGTTAACATTGGCGACACCTTCATGGTAAGATACTAATCCGCACCGAGCTGTGTTATAAATTATCATCATCTAAGCGAAACGGTGCTGTCTATGTGCTGTGATAATCTCATACATGATAAACAGATAGAATTGTCTCGTAGCTACGTGGACAGTTGTTTAAATTATTTCCAAATTTGCGTTGATGATTACAAGGAGGACTGATACTTGGTGGGTTTTTGTTGCCTTTCAGGCTCTATCAAATGGTAGATACAAGAGTTGTTTGCACCGAGCGGTGGTGAACAGCCAAACGCCAAGAAAATCTCTTGCTTTCTTCTTGTGTCCAAGGAATGACAAGAAGGTAACTCCACCAAAGGAATTAGTGGACACATGCAATCCAAGAATATATCCAGATTTCACATGGCCTATGTTGCTTGAATTCACACAAAAGCATTACAGAGCTGACATGAAGACACTTGAGATGTTCACAAATTGGCTTCAACAAAGAAATGTTAGCTGAACAAGTGGGTCAAGTTATGTGTCGCATAAATAGACCTGGTGGCATGCTATAGGCCTCTTTATCAAGGACAAAAAAAGGAAAGTGATACTGATGGGGAGGGGAGTGGAAAGGGAAAGAAATGAAGCTTGAAAGAGATGGGGATTTTGATGAGATTACACTACATGAAGAGAGGAAAAAAAATTTGAGACTCTCTCAAAGGACAACTTTCCTTTATGCCCATAGGTCTGGTAATTACTAGCTAGCTTATTTATATTTTATTGGCCATGAACAAAACGTAAAATCCACAGACCAGTAAAATGTTGGATTGGCTAATTGCTTTTTGTATTTTCTTTGATAATGTAAAATGGTTATCACTAGCATCTACCAATTATAAAAAAAAAAAAAAAAAACCCTGTTTTAGGGGCATTTGAATTCACCATTACCACATGACTTGACTTATTTTTTATTTTTCTTTATACAGAACTCACATCAGCTAATTAATATTGTTTGCACATGTTAAAATTAGTGAAAAATATCTAAACAAATATCAATTTAATATTTTTTTAATAAAAATAATTCGAAAAGCCGAAATCATCGCTAAAGGTGCTCAAAATAACAAAGCTAACAGTAGTCTTTGTAACGAAATAAATTATTCTTTCTTTAATTTATTTATTTTTCTTTCTTTGTTGATACATCAATACTTTCAGAGTGATGGCAGAATCAGCCAAAAAAAAATTTCCCAACGTGCACGCAAAATTACTTTCCCTGCAAGCACCAAAAAGGCCTTTTCATCAAGCATGTGGATGCGAAGGACTGAATATGTGGGACAAATTGACAAGTCCCAAAAAAAAAAATCAATACCACAAAGAAATGTAGAGAGGATATATAGCCTCCCTAATGTCAAGAAGACAAAACAAACCGAACAAATTATTAATTTGGTTTTTTTAAAACAAAATTTACATTTTTCTTTTTAGATTGACGTTGAAAAGCTAATCCTGTGCATTAATTAGTAAAATAAATGTTGTACAAGAAAGAGCGAGAAATTTGATAATACTCGAAAAATAACTAAAGATATTCTATTAGTTACTCCCTATAATTTACTTTAAAACACTAAAAATATATAAATATGAGAGAAAAATTCTACATAGAGTATTCTTATCACTTTTGATCATGAATTTTATTGTCTTTATTCTTTTAGTGTTAGTTTCTTTCTTCAAAATAAGTATAAAGAGTAATTAATAGGATATCTTTGGTTTCTCCCTCAGCCACAAGAAATTTTATGATACTCAAGTTATAATTAGTGATATCATATTAATAGAATCCACTTTATAAAAATAAATAGATACAAGTACGAGAGAAAAATATCATATAGAAATATTCTTATTACTTTTGATGTGTTCCACTTGTGTCTGCTTCTCCATTTGATTTCTCTCTTAGCAGCGAAATTTTTTATTATATTCAAGCTGTAATTAGTGAGATCCTATCAATGGGATCTACTTTATAGATAAATAGATACAAGTATGAGAGAAAAATATGAAATAAAAATTCTTATCACTTTTGATGTGTTCCACTTGTGTCCCCCATCCCTAAAATCTTCCAAGAATGGTCAAATTGGATATGAGTACAATTTTTCATAAGTCATCACACATCTTAAAGTTAGTCCCCCAAATATCAAATGATTAACATTGTAGTCCCTACATGAAACCCTTCTCAATTGGATCCCATATGTATCATGTAGTTCTTAACTGAAACCCATCTGAAATTATCACTCTCTTTAAACAAGAAAGATTAAATGATATTGAAAACGGTGTCATTTCGTTGCGTAAATATGCAGTTTCGATTGCAAAGATTAATGGACATGGATGTAGAGTGACACAATTGAAGAATACTTCTGGGTCTTGAATGAAACCTTTTTTTAAAATTATTTTCGAGGTCTCTTTTCTTTTTCTTTTGAATATATTATTACTGCATATGATTACAGCAGTGACCTTCAAGTAACATTCATGTACTAAATGATTCATTTACTTCATTTAAAGTTTCCAAGGCCCTACATGAGGGGTAGGATCAAGAAGCTCCACATAAATCCAAGTGAAGAAATGGCGCACCAATTGAATGATTCAGAGGAAGAGGTTGCTTGGATTGACAGAGAAATTCCCTGTGGTAATTTAACTCTGAGGTTCTGCTAATATATATATATATTCTCGTAATTGTAGGTGTTCAATCAGCTTACATGTATTTTAATTAATTAATCCTTTAAGATCTTGAAATTAACAATTAGGTAAGCTTCCAGTGGTCCTGAGATTTGTAGTACTCGAAATAGTGATTTCTAAAGAGTAAATCCAGAATCTTATCAGTTGAATTACATATATTTTTTTATTATATTTTATTTTTAACTAATGTTTTCTTCTCTTGTATCTG
>Ga0307515_10011166_pt1 | contig 17074 bp, 12 predicted proteins | sample 17_EM_MG_FD_194513 | JGI IMG/M metagenome (GOLD analysis project Ga0307515, IMG submission 194513) | Populus trichocarpa ectomycorrhiza microbial communities from riparian zone in the Pacific Northwest, United States - 17_EM | ecosystem: Host-associated > Plants > Roots > Unclassified | place...
GAACGTCAAAGAAGGTGAGGTAGGTTTGTGGAGTCCATACCACTCTGTTCATCCTTTAACAACCTCGCCACAATCCTCCCTGATCTTGTGAAATCGCATCACACCCTCACGAACCAACACTGCCGAAGCCAGTAAGTAGTAATATCAATATATTAGTTTCCTTTACTCGTAAAAAACCCACTGTACTACTGCACTACACATTTATATCTCCCCTCCTCCATCCTCCATTCTTTCATCTTTGACCATATCGATTTTAACGCCCTTGTCCCTTTCCTTTCCCCAGAAAAAAAAAAAAAAATTTACCCCCGGGTGTAGCATGCTCCCCAAAAACAAGCGCCCTTGAACGAGGTGTGAGGAGGTATCCAGGATTATGTATTGTCCCTCGCGTTCCTCTGGTATTTCGCGTTCCCGTCTTCCAAACCAAGAAAGAAGCAAAAACCAAAAGTAAAAAAACGTATGTGCCGACAAAGACATCGCAAAGGAAAAACGCCGCTATCTGACCTTAGAAAGAGGAGAATTTGTTCGGCAAATGGAACAAGACAGTCGCTATCATGTGTCGCTCGTTATGCCGGGAGAATAATCCAAATAAGGCGGTTATTAATCCTTTATAGGGGGGGGGAAGAAATTGGCAATGTAGGTGTGAGTATAGTGAGAAATTAGGAGTGGAGAGATGCTAGAGGAGAAGCGCAATTTAAAAGTGTTGCTAGTTTCGTCTTCGAAGAGTAGGTCATATGTCCCAAAAGGCGGAGGAAGAGGGGAGAAAGGCAATCTAATCCAGCCCCGGCCATCCATTCCACAAGTTCATGATCTAGAGTTTCTGTATCACGGACTCGGATGAATAGATGTACCGGCGCATGGTATAGAAGGACCGTTCACGAGAAGCTCTTCCTACCGGCTCGATCACGACCTGGGGTAGTCTCCTGATCGAATCCCTAGAGTATGTGTTTTTCCGAATCGGGACCGGCCGGCTGTTGGACAAGTCGCTGGAGCTGGAGGGCTGGACTCGTCATCGGCCGTCATACACGCAACCGGGAGATCACATGGTGGCACCCCGGAGTCCGCCGCAGAGAAGCACTTTTGTCGAATGAATGACGTTTGCGGAATGGGTTTTTTTTATTTTTGAGTTGGCCGGAAACCACACACTCTTTCTTAGCCGAGCTGGCCTGCTAGGAGAGTCAAGGAGATAAGAGTTGTTGATCACCACCGCTCGGAAAAGTATCGTTTCGAGCGATTCTTGACGGCGATGGCTTTAGGGTCTTGTGGAAGGTTTGTGTGGTGTACAACGTGTGGGCGATAGACAGCATCAACGGGTGGCATCCAATCATCCAGGCCAAGTGGGAAGTACTCGTACAACAGATCAGCGCTCTCGTCTGGGCTGCTGATCAGGTTGAGTGAGAATGACGGTGGGCGGCCCGGAGTCAGCCTCGCTTGTTTCTTAGCTCCATCGGGAGGCGATGCCGACTTCTTTGGCTCCTCATCGGTGAGTGAGAGGTTGATTGGCGCTGCTGGAGGCCGAAGTGTTTGAGGATACCTAGAGGTTTCTGGACTCGACTGCGCATATGCAGGCGGTGCTGGCATTGGGAAGGACGTAGGATCTGGTGGAATTGCGGTCATAGCACCAGCCTGACCAGTAGGGATCTTCCATTCAAACATATCCGGAGAAACGGGTAAATCGTTCGGATCGAATTGGAACGGCAGTTGGAGCACATCCAATTGTTTATTATTATTGTTGTTGTTGGTCTGGTTGGGTTGCACTGCGTTATGGCTTGCTGAATCTACTGTCGATGTTCTCGAAGGCTGCGGTGGTAGATGGGAGGTCTTTCGAGCAGTGCTCCCACCACCACTGATTGGGAAATCCTTTCGCGATTGGAAGTTTCTTGGACTACGTCCACGTACTATAATGGCGCCTGAATGTACCTCACAGATAGGTATTCTTGCTCCTGTCGATAGGGTAGCCATCACTTTCAGCCGCACCACAAAGTGTTGTTGTAGCTCTTTCCGTCGTCCATTGTTCGCTGTTGCTATCCGGAATTGAAGTCTTTTCCATGCGATTGGGAAGTTGACGTATTCAGAGTCCATATCTTGGCCATTTGATAGGTCTAACGGGTATGAAGGAGGCTCTTTCTCCGTTTTGTCTTCCACCACAGTTGTACTGTTCGCAGGTGTCTTCCAGGGCACTGATATAATTTTCACCGGATTCCCTTCTAGAGACTCCGTAGCAGAGATTGTAAGTTCTTGAGCAAGGATTGGTATTTGCTCTCCTTGCTCTGTCAGAATGTATTGGAGACTTCGTGGTAACGTGATTGTTCCCGTTATCTGAAAGAGGTTCCTCCTATAGCAGGTCAACTCGGTAGGCGGCGTAGAAACGTCGCCTGCAGTAGCCCACGGCGACTCGGCAAGGAAGAACATGCCATGAAGCTGTGCGGAGATGGATATCGAAGTCCTCCGATAGGCATAGTCGAGGAGATTGTATGCGTAGGTTGGTAATGAGAAGCTGAGCAGCTTGTTGTCACGCTCGATGGACGGGCTCTCGGCACCATTCTGGTCTGGCTGAGTAGGATGTTCGTATGCGCTGAGTGCATCTGAGAAGGGGTCCTCGTATGTACTCGAGAAGCGCTTCAAGGGAGGAGGAGGTTGTATGGAGTGCTGTCCGAATGTAGCATCATCGCTTCTGCGTAGTGTCAGCATTGTCGACGAAGCCATCATCAGACCAGTGTGCATGTATGCCTACCCCGCGAATGTTTCTGCGTCGTAATTAGAGTGATGATCGAGGGTATCCAGCGGTAGCAACGGAACCGACAGTTGCTGGTCTGCCGCTGTTACGTTTTGAAGTGACATTGGGGTGGCCGCCAAGTAGGACATGGTGATCGTATCGAAGCCCTCCATTGCTGGATGACGGGCAGCGCCGGATAAGGATGGATTCGTGGCTTGTCTGGATGCATGCACTCATAAACAGTTGGGTTCGCTGACAACGATTCGCTCTCTGGTGGATGTGGAGAGGTCGGCGAAGGTCCCCTGGCGGGCGCGGTGATTTGGAGGTTGCTTGGGAACGAGAGGGTCGCTAATAATAAACGAAGCAATACTTCTGTATTGCTACAGTCTTGCTATCAAGGCTGTGCGACTTATGCACTGATCTGGCATCGCCCGAAAACGATCACATGCAGCGGTGAGTCCAGCAGAGGGGTGGATAGGCCAAGGCCCACTCTCGGAGGATGGTGCGCGAGGACCCTGGGGGATAGGACGGGCATCGGGTAGGTCCACCACGAACTGCAGCACGAGACGAGACGCCAGAAACACCAAAGGCAGGGCGGGACTATACACACAGCACAGCACACGACGAAACAGCGAATGGAGCAGCAGGTCTGCTTCCGGAAAACTTCGAGACGGTTCGCCGTTAGAGGATCTACACCCCCCTTCCGGAGGCTGATGAGATATGGGGTCAACGGGGGTGAATGGGGGGTCTTTTGGGGTGCGTTTCGACCATTTCTACCGGATCAGAAGACCCTGCATGCCCTTCACATAAACCACAGCAGTCGCAGCCTGACAGGCCTCTGATAGGTCTGAATATATACGCCTGATCGAATATTAAACTTAAAAAACACGCTCAAGACGTTTCAGGCACTTCTGCCAAAATACAGATGCGGCGGTAATACTCCTTCGGGCGGGCACTGGCCCCGGTGCCTCGGGAAGGATGACCAAGTCCCATTTCGGACAGACAACCGGACTGTCAACGGCGCCATCAACGGCGTTAATCTCAACTACACTGCAAAAGGAATCTCGATAGCAATAAGCATAACAAACTTCAAAATGCGCCGAGCTATTCCATTTCTCCGACAGACCATAACAGCCCTGCCAAGCCAGATCCAATATCCCAAAAAGAACGTCTGACCATTCGCCGGGTATTCCAAAACGCCAGACCAGACCATCCTTGCGCTTCTTCAGCACGCGATTCTCCTTCCGACTCGAATCTCCGACGGCTGTTTGGAACGCTGAGAGGCATTGAATTTTGGTAGCTGTTTTTATGACGGTGGAATCATCGTCCATGTCGCAGCATCGCAGCTAACCTCCTCGAAGTTATGCAGCACGTCGAATCCCATTGCCGAGAATCCGTCAAAGCTGCCGTCACCGTCCATCTATTGCCAACGTCAGCCAATATCAAATGGAGCCGTTCACCAGATACTTACATAGTCTAGAATGCAGGCATTGCAGCCTTGCGCCTTGATCTGCCGCATGCCCAACAATATAAGCCCCTGCAGAAGCGTCGAGTATTCGCCTACTGCAGGTGATATGACAGGTGACGAGATGCCGCCTGCCATCTCATTGAGGTCCTTCATCGGAGGAACGTATTCGGCGAGCCGTGAGTGCATGTTGTAGAGAACCACTGTGCCCACCAACGCACCATCTTCCGGCCGTTTCGCACGGATGATGCCGCAAGCTGACGGGTCAGCAAGTGCCAGCTTATACACCTCAGCTAGGCCTTGCCGATTGCTTGTCTTGATGTGGTCCAAGATGGGGCCTGCATATTCCCAACCGTACACTAAATCGAATTCGGCTCCTGCGCCAGCTAAGCTTTTCGCCATTCCCTCTGGCGGTATCCATGTCAATAGATTGCGAGCAACCATGCTGCATATAGGCCGAGAAAGAGCCGCGTTCCATCCGAGGTTAGCAAACCAAGATCGGAGTCGTTTTCTCTCTGCGCCGTGACCGGTGGGTATACCCAAGAATATGCTTGGTAATCTCGAGCCTAACTGGAATCTCTTTATTCCGTCTCTCTGTAGCAGCGTTCGAATAGCTCTGTTGTGCAAGGAATGACCGATGGATAATTTTCTCCGCGCCGGGTCCACAAAGAGAGCGCCGATAACCCCAGTGCCGGTCGTTTTGAAGAAATACGTCGAACAGAAACCGTACAGAGCTTGCGTACTGCTGTTTCGAACAACAAAGTGAGCTTCCACCACCTCAGGATGATGCAGGATGAATGAATTCGACGTTGCGCTAGACAGTTCTGATCGCTGATTTGGCGGTGTCCCTTCCATAACTGCTACAATGAGGCTATCCAGTGCGTTAGCATCACGCTCTTCATTGAAAGTCTCGACGAGCCAATGCTGCCTCGAGTGATGCAGCTTTTGGCTTTTGCTAATTGTTCCCGGTAATGTTCCAGAAGGCGACAGTTCGCCGTAGAGAACCTTGACCAAAGAGTTCAGGGCGGTCTCGGTGAAATCGTATGTGCAGATGTAAGTTCCTATGGAAGTATCCATGGCGAAATCGTAGGGCGAGCTGACTGCGACAACAATGAGAGGCTTCTCCCTTTTCTCTCCTCCTGTGGTATATTGCATATTGCAGATCATCGAAACGTGTTTGGTGAAGCCGTGCTGGTAGAGATTCCGATTCGCGTCAGCGGTCAGTACGATAATAGCGCTTGCTCTATTTATGAGGTTTTCATGAACAGGTCGAACTCCGTTAGCAGTGTAGGATGTATGCAAGACACGTCCACTTCGTTGTCTTGCCAATGATCTTCCCAGTTCCCGGAAAACACGTTCGCCACTCATAACAGACGCACTACGCTCCCAGGCTGCCGGTTCCGGTGAGGCTGTAGCGACCGTTTCTGAAAGTGCTCGTGAAGCTGCGGAGGCAGCTAGTGGTTTGACGAGAGGAGTTAATAATAGAAGCTCTTCCTCCCCATCGATGACGTTGGTGAGTGGGAGTAGCCGGTTTTTGTCTCGTACAACCGTAATGGATGTGTTATATGCCTTTGTTGAAAGTGCTGTATGCGAAGGCTGTAATGTCTCGAGGAAGTTGACACCAGGAGGGTTCAGCGCCTTTTCCCAGCTCGTGCACTTCGACTTCATTGTCAAAACCCGCCGAAGGGAGTTGTAAATCCTATCTTTGGAGATCATCGAATTCTCTATTCCGGTCTTAAGACCCTTAATGGCTTCCTGCTGGACAGAGAATGAACGACAGAGAAGTACAACATCGCAACCAGCATTGACTGCCATGACTGTGCCTCCACCAACTCCGATATTGTGACTTAGGGCTTCCATCTCTAAGCATTCCGACACGACAACGCCATCAAACTTGAGCTCTGAGCGAAGTAGCCCATCTACCACCTGCTCAGAGAGACAGGCATGCATTGCATTAAGACCCGCAGAAGACATGGCACAACCGCCAACCATCATCGAGTCTAGTCCTTGTCTGATCGCATTGCGGAAAGGGATGAGAGCGCTCAAACTCAATTGTTCCAATGATTCCGTGATAATAGGGACGTCTAGAGTGGAACCTAGAAACTCGAGGTTACCATATGAAGGGAAATGCTTTCCCAAAGTCGCAAGACCAGCCTCTTTGTAGCCTTTCATGAAGGCCACACCGTACGCGGATACTTCCTGTGGATCATCTCCAGCGGTTCTTACGCCGAGAGGCTGGTTGCGAGCGTTGGTTAGGACGTCAAGGCAAGGACCGAAAATCCAATTGATACCACAGGCGGATATCTCCTGAGCTGTGGCTTTGGCTACCTCGAATGCCAGATCGGTTGAGCCTGTGGCGGCAATGCCCATGTTGCTCGGGTACTGCCGGATGTAAATTTCGTCAAAAAGGCTGTTAACTCCTCCATTTTCCTGGTCCACTCCGATAGCCAATGGTACCGGATGGCCTGCGTCATGGGCAACTTTTTGTAGCTCATAACACAATTTTGTAGTTTCCTCAGCGGCTTCGGAAGATCAGTACATAAGTTGTATATGCATTTAAATGTGGGTGGCCTCACATTTCAGATTCTTTGCAGTTAGTAGGATACAACCTAGGTGGTGCTTTTCAATGAGAGTTCGTATTTGTGGGGTCACGGTAGTTCCATCAAAGCCCATCATAAACAGTTGACCCTGAGGATGTCAGCATGATGAAAGGGAAAAAAAAAATTCCGGCAAAGCAAGCGCACCATAGTCCTGCATGGAACATCAGCTTGCAGTCACAGGAGTGGAGATTTTGATCGTAAAGGAAACGGTACCTATCCAAATCGTCCCATACGGGATCCAGCTTCAGTTTGCTCACCATTTTGCAAGTGAACCGAGCATGCAGCGGAGACAGGCCGCGTTAGTGGGGGCTAGAAAGTCAGTTCTGCACGGCGTTCAAGCGTAAACCATTCGATGAAAGCAATGCGATGTGGTAACAAGCATGTTTGCAACCTTCTAGGACAGAAAGAGGGCAGCCAGGAATGGCCGCTTGTTGGATGCAGGTCGCGAACGTGGGGTTACACCGCTGGCGGCGCTCAGTAGTTGGTCCCTTGGGGAATAGTTAGGGAGTGCAGAGTAGTGGACAGTGGACGGAGGTGAGGTTGCATCCCTCGGGGAGGTCGACGGTTCGCCGCTGGGCCGCGGATTTCGCTTGGCAATGTGACCGTGCCGGCCACTGGGACATTTCCCCTATAGTACCTGTACTTTGACGTTACCAGCAGACCTACTCACCCAAAGCCACCTACTCGCCTTAATCCACCTGTCCAAAACGCTTATCGACCACCTCTCCAATTCTGGATACCTATTCGCTGTTTTCCGCCACTCCCATTATGTCACAATGCTACATGTCAATCCGGAAGCACCAGGCCACTCAGAGCCCTCACGACAAGCACGCTTAAGACGGGCGTCATAGAAGAATCTGAAAATTTCTCCGTTCATGATGACGAATAGCTACCCCAGGTATCATAAAACTATCCCATCATGCAAATTATTCCCAGTGTTGAGATTTTTCTCAACCAAAAATTTCCTACTCTCTACGCACTTCGCTCTCTAAACTGCAAGAATAGTTATTACATCATTTTCTTTTAGATATTATCATCATTCTTTTTCTTTAATAGTCGTACTTCTTCCTTACCTAAGGACTCCCTCACGAGTCCGCCTCTGGCAACATGCCCTCAGCGGTCTTAGACCACCAAACTCACTTCGGAAGTGGCATCACCAAGTTCACCAACTGCACGCTAATCAAAGGCAATGACCTCGTAGAAGAAGACCTCTGGATCAGCTCTATCACGGGGAAAATCATACACAGCCAAGAAGTCTTCTACGAGCAGCGGATGATCCCCGACCGCATCATCGATCTCGGTGGACGCATAGTCTCACCGGGCTTCATCGACGTCCAGTTCAACGGCGCCCATGGCTTCGACTTCTCCGTGCTACCCGAAGACGGCACATCGGCCTACGGCAAGGGAGTGCTGCGGGTCAACAAGAGCCTCATCAAGACGGGCGTGACGTCGTACCTCCCGACCATCACAAGCCAGAGGCCCGAAGTGTATCATAAGGTGTGCCAAGTCCCAACCCTCACAGCACCAGCAAGCACCCAAACACATACACGGAGAGAGAGAGACCAGATCCTAACCAGCGCACATCAGGCCCTCCCCTTCCTCGCGCCCTCGGGCGCGCGACGCGACCCATCCACGGGCTCCGAATCGCTCGGCGCGCACTGCGAAGGCCCGTTCATCAACCCGACCAAAAACGGCATCCATAACATCTCCGTCCTACGCACCGCCCCCGATGGTCTCGCCGACCTCGCGGCCTGCTACGGCGAGCGCAACCTCACATCCCCCTCGCCCATCAAGCTGCTAACCCTCGCGCCCGAGCTGCCCGGCGCGCTGTCCTGCATCTCCGCGCTGACATCGCTGGACATCACAGTCGCGATCGGGCACTCGGAAGCAACGTACGAAGAAGCGCGCGCGGGCATCGCCGCCGGCGCGACCGCAATCACGCACCTGTTCAACGCAATGCGCCCGCTGCACCACCGCAACCCGGGCATCTTCGGGCTGCTCGGCACAGCCTCGCCCTCGCCCTCCAGCACACCGACGGGCACCCACGCCGCACAGAAGCCGTTCTTCGGCCTCATCGCCGACGGCATCCACCTGCACCCGACGTCCGTCAAGATCGCGTGGAACGCGCACCCGGACGGCTGCGTCCTGGTCACCGACGCCATGTCGCTGGTCGGCTTGCCCGACGGGACCTATGACTGGACCAACGGGTCGCGGATCGTGAAGGCGGGCCCGCTGCTCACGCTCGAGGGCTCCGACGGCAAGATTGCGGGCTCCTGCATCGAGCTCGTCGAGTGCGTGACTAATTTCCTCAACTGGAGCGGCGCGAGCGTGCCGGAGGCTGTGAGGGCCGTCACGGCGACGCCGGCGCGCATGCTGGGGTTGGAGCGCGTCAAGGGGACGCTGGAGGCGGGCGCGGATGCCGATATCGTGGTGTTGGAACTGGAGAGCGACGAGAATGGCGGGCGGAGGCTGGAGGTCGACCAGGTGTGGAAGTTTGGGGAGATGGTATTTGAGAAAGGGGTGGAGGGGGAGGAGTGCACGAATGGTGTGGGTAATAATGTTGGGAATGGTGGGGAAAACTGAAGAGTATTGAAGGGCTGACAGGGTTGTGGGGTTTGCTTTGACGAAGTTCATGACTTAGAATGATATCCTGCGAGCTGCGATTAGAATATTGAAAAATTCATGTAGATGCATTTTCCGGGGTTATTGGGACATCTAATGTATATATCACAAGAGGCCCACTACAGTAGACACAATAGGTAGCGTACTGCCGTGTAGAATTCGTAGATAATATATCTGTAATGACTGTAATCAACACTGCTAGAGGCTAATATAGGCTCTAGATGTTGTGGATGTCCGACTCCCTGTTGTAGACATCTAGCTCCTTGTGCTAATACACCCTGAGCATGTGCTGCATGTCCCGCTTGATGTTGTATACGTCTCGTTGCTGATATGTCCCCATGTCGCGAACAAAAAGGAAAGCTTGTAACACACTTCCGTAAATATTACTAGAAGTGTAGGAAGAAACCGAAGGATCAATACGCATGGAATACAAAGGTCCTCCGACTTTCCTATCTCGCAAGTAATTAGCTATCCTGCATGGAATACATTGAAATCTGCTTCGTCGTGCAGGGGCAACCCTCTGTTCCTCAGAACTGGGTTGAGCCATTTCCGCCTAACGCACTTTGCTCTGCAACTTCAGGGTAAAAGAATGCGGCAACGCTAGAGGTCATATCAGTATGTTTCGATGTTATTCGTGATTTAGGCTAAACTTACGCAATAATCACATAGGCGGCAATGAGGAGAGATCCCTCGAGGTAATTGCTTCTCCCATCCAGCACTAAGAAGTTGACGACAAATGCCGTGACGAAGAGAGAAATCGTCTCGAACAGGTTGAAATAAAGAGACATATCCTTATTCATACACCAGCCAATAATGACGAGGAGGGGGGTGATAAATAAGGCTATTTCGTTTCAGTTGGTGATTTTTAGAACCAAAGGAGCCCACTTACCAATTTGAATGCTACTCCCCACGGCAACGCCAATAGCCAAATCCATTTTGTTCTTGGTAGCAACAGTAACAGCGGTGACATGTTCTGCGGCATTACCAACGATTGGGAGAATGATCAGGCCGATGAACGCTTGGCTAACTGACGAATCATTGATCATGGGAGGAATGCTGTTCACCAAGAATTCGGCACACAGTGCGACGAGGCCAGTTGTCACAAGTAGAAGGACTATAGCAGCGGTACGAGACATATTCGGCGCGTCTTCAGCATTTTCGATGTCGTGCGCGCGCTCAGACGGGGCATTGCTCTGCGGGAAAGGATATATCGCAGGCCTTGATATCGTGTTTTGCGTTGACTGAGTCCGGTTTAAACGATCTGGTAATGAGCTGGTCCGGCGAAGTCCAGGAGTAGCGGCACCAGTGGGCTGTTGTTGCGTTGAAAATACGGTGTTGGACAGTAAACCGGGAAGAGCCGGGCGCCGAGGACGCGATGAAAATTGCCGGAGGGCAAAAGGACGCTTGCCTTCGTTGTTTGTTTCTGGCGCGATTGTGATTTCGTCGACAAAGCCAAGTCGAGGTCCAGTATCGTCTTCTTGAACAGTCACTTTCTCGGCAGGATTTGCGCTCTCTTTCTCTGAAAATACCTCCCGGCGACCTTCCCGTTTTGAGCGCTTCGAATGCTTTTTCTTCTTTTTCTTATCTTTTCTTTCCGGAGAATTGGCAGACCGTATCGTTCCTTGTTCAAAGTCCCGAATTCGAGGCTGGCAATCTCTCCGCTCCCGCTCACCATCAGTGTCTGCTTCGTCACCACTCATAATTGCCCCTAGTACAGATCCATGTCTCGACCTAGTATCATGATGACTGCTATTGTGGTTGGCAGCAGGGTTGGCGTTCTCAATGAATGAACAATGACCTTCACCTGAAGGAGAACTCACAGCAGAGGGGATTGACGGTGCATCTTTGGAGCTAGCACTTGACTTGCGGCGTTTCCGGTGCCTGAAAGCCCTTTTAATCCGCTTGGCAGTTGTATGAGATCCAGACGATGTGTCCGTATCGCCGCTGCTTGAATCATCCGAGGAACTTGAAGAGCTCGACGATGCCAGCATTTCGGTAAGAATACCAGGATGGGATTCCTCGTCAATAATATGCTGGGGCGTGCTCTCGTAAAGGTACGCATGGGACTTGAGCTGGAAGAGCAAGTACAAGATGTATACGAGAAGCAAAACCTATAGAACTATTAGCAAGTATGGGAGGCGACGGACAATGAACATACCACACTCGTGCCACGACTAATTTTAAGGGTGGAACGATCACCTTTAACGTTATCGGAGAAAGAGGCATAGAACGCCGTCTATATAGGTACGCAATAATATTAGTACACAGCAGAAGTCAAGTTATTGAATTGGCATACCGGCAATAGAAGACTCATGACACTGAGGCTGAGTAGACAGGCGCTCATTTGCGTGATTGTGTTGTTGTAGACCTAATTCCGTATGTTAGTTGATGGATCTACATACATGACGGTAGGCGCTCAATCTACTTACCTGTTCTTGGAAACGCAAGCCCCCGAAAAGGAATGCCATTCCGAGAATCAAGAGCAAATTTGCTAAGATTGAACCGATAAGAGAAGCTTGGACAATACGAATTTCGTTCTGTAAAGTACATTTAGAACATGCCTGATTGACAAAATGTTGAAATGACTTACTTTCACCAGTGCAATGCTACATTATTAGCAAAGAGGAAAAGTTAACAAATAGTCTTCAAGTTAAAAGGTGTCAAAAGGGAAGGGCAGCGTGGCACAGGAACATCAGATTTGAGCGCATCTTTGGGACTGCTTTTATTCTGAGCGTGCCGAGCTTGACATACATGCTACAGCTAACAGTCAGCGGATTGCCTTTGATTTCCTAGGAGACTTTGGTGCTCACAAAATAATTAACTCCACCGCATTTCCAAAAGTGACATTTAGCAAAGCTCCAATGGTGTCTCCCAGCCGACTTGCAACACTCTCAGTTGCATGGCCTAACAACCCAGCCAAAGGAATGATAGCAACGGCATTCATAGCAAAGATGATCTCGGCATTGAGATGGGCGAAGTTGGCAGCAATACCAATGGGCACAAAAATCAAAAGCACGTTAATGGGGCTGTATAAAAGAGCATCTTTAGTGTGCAGGCCAAAGCGTAAAAGGCGCCCCTTGATGCCTGAGGGCGAGCCAGGCTCATTCTGCCCTAAGGAGGAAGATGGCGTTCCATCAGTTTGAGTATGGGTCGGAGGCGGGGCAGGTGGTGGTGGAGCCGTGGATGTATTGTCTTCAACATTGTTCCCTGTGCTGTTGTTACTGCCGGGCCTGTTGCACTCCTGGCGATTGTGGGCGCTGGCGGCTGTGGATCGAGGTGATAGTTTGTTGAGAACATGGCTTGGGATATCGTTGGTCACTGGAAGAACAGACCGTGGAGCGTCTCCGGTGGCGTTGCGGTTCGAAGCATGCGCTTTCGCCCAGGAATGAATACGGTCTAACAAAGGCGGCTCGTCAGAAACTCCCATCGATGTTTGCAAGCACAGAGGTGAAGTGTGGGAAGAAAGTGGGTGAGGCGGACGTGGAGTTCTTGTACCCGGAGCCGACCGGGGGAGCTGGAATCAGATAGCGTGAGAAGCAACGCACTAGTGACCAAGTGATGTAAGAACACGAGTTCGCTGCCTGCACTGGCGCTTTTGGGGATGGGTTGGAATGGTTTACTTACGCATGTCAAGGATTGAGAATCCTGCTGTGGCTATGGATGGGTGGGAGACTAATCCGTTTGGTGGGAGGTGGAAAAGAGGGGCGTGTCATTCACAATTCAGGGTGCTTCCACTCTCCCAGTACTTTTTGTAGCTTGACCCGGAACGAAGCCTTACCTAACTAGCCTTACTAGAAGCTTCCTGGCTGGCTTTAGCTGTTGTGCATGTAACAGGGCATTTAGCATGTCACGATAGTCCATTTGCCCTACACGACTTTGCAACTCGCTCCGCTCGTGCCTAATTTGATTGGCCTCTCATCTAGCCCTCCGCAGTCTTACCTCTGACGTTTCCCTATGCCTCCGCCTATTATATTGGCTATTCTTATTCCTAAACTAACCAGAGATTTTCATTTCACAGAATATCCCGATCGACAAGGATCTTCAGCAGCCAATTTACTAATTTAATGGCCTGGATACATTCACATGCTATCCCATGCAACGGTAGCGTCCTACCATCAAGCGATCCGTGCACTGGCAAAATAACAATCGGGCATTCCAACTTGATCCGATTGGTTCTATTAGGCCGGATCTAATCGATAGAATACTTCTGTGTCATGTTCTTCAAAACGTGTCAGGAATTCTCCATCTCTCAGGACATCAAACCCATTCGCGAACCTAACTTTGAAGGATGCTCCTCGCCTTAACTTTACCACCCTTACAACCCAAGGAGCATTATCATCGTATAGATAGGCCGTCAAGGTACTTAGGGCTACGATGGTGTTGTTAGATCAGGGGTGCCTGTGACTCATCCACGGTGTATATAGTCTCTTTCTCTTCGTAGATTAATCTACACACGAGTTCGTTCGACAGTTATGAGTCGGGGCTGCCCACCGTACTGCATCTGATCTTTACATCCATCGAAATTGGTTGATCTTTTCTCTACCTCCGCAGCGACAGACAGCTCGTGTCCGGATATACACGATGTACTCGTTATTTTCGACGATGGCCAAGAAGACAACGGTGTCTCTTGCAAGCCAGAACAATCCTTGAGAAGCCCACGGCTCCAACACCGACGACGATGGCGACGACGCCTTGGATGTCAACCCACACGACGACTTTTTTGTCCCTCGATGAGGATGGAAAGGAGGAACTACGAGCGACAAAGGAATGCTCCCTATTTACTGAGGTAGAGCTTCACCAGCCACTGGCGATTACCGACGGCCATTAGAGCTGGATTACTGACGGCCACCGAGCCGGATTATCGACAGCCACGAGAGCCGGATTATTGACGGCAATTAGCCGGATTATTAACGAGACGCTTGCACCATACTGCTACGACAATCGATTCATCCCTCAATCCTTCCTTAGGGACAACCTAGATGCATAACCATTCGATAAGAGTCGACCTTCTTCACCACAGCGTAACGACCCCACGTGGCGTCCAAGTGAGAGCCCAGCCAGAGCACGAAGCCAGAGGCATAAGCTAGCTTGGATATACTGATGGTGAGAGACAAGGATTTTTTGTAGAGACGAGGGTATACACGGGGTTGAATTATTAAAGCTTTGGAACGAGAATTTGGAACCTATCTTGGTGAAAGAACAAAAGATCAACGCCACGCCAAGATTGGTGATATAGCTTTAACCTGCCTGCCAGAAGCTCAAAGTTTGGGGGTGTCGACTTGGTGCCGATCACTACTATATTGGGGCGCAGGTCGGTAGCAAGGTTTTCTGGTCGGATAGGTAGGGTAACGGATGTAGTGGTGCAATCGTATCTCTTAGCACGATGAAATTCGCCCTACAGTTATCAATAAGAGCCAGCCAATAGAATCAATAGGATCAAGGCTCCGTGACCATACACGTACTTTTGATTCTGGTGTTCGCGCACAGACCACCTTCTCGTATGGTCCCATCGTGCTAAGGGATATCTTTTAGTATAGGTTCTTTAAGGCGGTATAGGACGGTTCAAATGGGAGAGCAGATGGAGCCATGCTGTTGATGGTATATACTGCTGCTTCTATTGCGTTTATATACACGCAAATATCCCATATAAACGCAATAGAAGCAGCAGTAAATACCACTGACAGTATGGCTCCATCTGCTCTCCCATTTGAACCGTCCTATACCGCCTTAAAGAATCTACACCAAAAGATATACGATTGCACCACCACCTCAGTTACCCTACCTATCCGACCAGAAAACCTTGCTACCGACCTGCGCCCCTACCTAGATAACACCATCGTAACCCTAAGTACCTCGACGGCCTATCTATATGACATGACTGATTGGCCGTCTCCACTTGCGCTTACTATTAGGTTAAAGAAGAGTCACATCGCGTGGATGAATGCGTAGCTGACCGCTCAAGATATGCTTCATTCTTCCCATCGTTGAAAAGTGTGTAGTGATAATCACTTCTCCCTGCAGGAGACTAACAAAAAACCGTAAACTCCATGACTCATTACACTGTAACGCCCCAAATAGCAGAATCAGTTCCTCAACGCCCTAAGTCTCTCATTCAGACCTTCCTCTTCCTGCTCTGTGGGGCCAACCTTCGTCTTAGCGGGTGTTGCAGCCTCCAAGTCTTGATGTAGTTCCACTCCCGCTTTATCGGCAGCCTGGCTCATCAGACGGTCAACATCCTCCTGCGGCGTTCCAACCGCTGTGGCAGATGATGTGGCATTTTCGTAGTATCCCGTTGCTACGTCGAGGTCCTCGAACTGCGTTTCAAACTTGTCCATCACCGCGGATATCTAGAGAGAAGTCAGCAATACGAACAGTATTAGAGACTTCCGCAGACTCTTGAGTGTGCAGGTCAATATATCAAACTTTTTCTAGGTCCATAGCTTTCATAGCTGAATCCATACCCCTCACAACGTTAGCCATGCTCCCAGTGACCTGTCGCATGGTCACGGCAGTCTGAACCCGGCTGCTGACGGCATCAATACGGGAGGCAAGCCTCAGGAGGTTGAGCTTCTCATTCTGCTTTCGTATAGCGTTCTGCGCATATATCCGGGCGATATCGTGGTGGCCTTGCTTCATAGCCTGAATCGACATCAATCAGTCCGCGAAGACAATACACAGAGCGCCATAAGAGCATACCTTCTCTAGCTTTGCCTTCTCTGCAGTCTCATCTTTTCCAGCCTTTGCTGCTTGCCGATTCAGTTGCTTCGTGGTGAACTGCGAAGTGGTCAATCGCGGGTTCTATGGAGGGGCGGGACATCTCCGAGCTACCTTTAGGTTGAAGAGTGCCTTCTCGAGACCGGACATGGAGGGCAGCGATAGGTATAGTGCAAGCGTAGAGAAATGAGAGGATTATACAGGTGCCTTGCGTGCGAGAAGAACGGAGGTTGAGATATGTGAGAAGCGGTTCTAAGCCGCGCGCAAAAGTCAAAAGGCAACGCGAGCCTCGCCTGTGACTCGCCGCAAGCCAACGTCATCCATCCCAGCTTTCCATATTTGACCAAGCAGTATCAGAGAGTTCGATAGCAATATAAATTCATCTATGGAAATTATGTAGCCTTATCCTCCAATACGCAGATTCATTTGCCCTGTCTAGTCGTGGCTCAGTACTTCTTTTACGATCAATCATCCCTCAATACAAGGTCGCGTTCACTCCTAGTGCACCAAAGCGCCCCAAAGCGACCGCTGTTCCATAGTACCGCCAAACGCCGTCCCATAAAGTATCATAAATCAAAATCAGAAGCCACTAGCCCCTATCGCATTCACTATTGGGGGCCGGAGTTGAATTTATCGGTAGCAGACCTGAATAGTTCCTGCTGCTGTCGTATCAGTTCCTCCTCCGTCATCCCACTCTGCTCAATCTTGGTCTGCTTTTTCTCACGGTTCTGTCCAGCACATTAGATTTCGGTTTCCACTCTATCTATCCAAGTGACTTACGGCCTGTTGCTTCTTATAATCGGCAGCCACCTCTAGAATAGCGGGTACATAGTTGCCAAAGTCTAACTCCTCCAACGCTGCCTTAACATGTTCGCAGGCTATTGTTTTCTTTGCTTCCTTCTCTGCGATTTCATTGGCTTCGGAAGAAATCAGGGTGATGAACTCGACACAGCATTCAAT
>Ga0307515_10011168_pt1 | contig 17074 bp, 2 predicted proteins | sample 17_EM_MG_FD_194513 | JGI IMG/M metagenome (GOLD analysis project Ga0307515, IMG submission 194513) | Populus trichocarpa ectomycorrhiza microbial communities from riparian zone in the Pacific Northwest, United States - 17_EM | ecosystem: Host-associated > Plants > Roots > Unclassified | place...
CTTGGCAGCATCTACCTCAGCAACGCACAATGCTGAGACCTCCTGCAATATTCGCGAATATCAAACGCAGTCACTACGTGGCTAATTCGCTTTCAATATCGCTAAACTTATTAATATTCATCATACATTCATCATCCATTTGTTTAAGAATTATTTTATAACGCTATTACCGCTCATAACCAACTGGGAGATTCGTATACGTGCACAATCCCAATAAGCAAACCCACCTAGACGACCTACCTCAACTACACCATCGTCTACAACCGCTATACCCTCCTCCACTAGTTCTATAATGCCGTCCGAGGCTAATATACGCGCTGCTGCCATAGAAGAGCGCGAAATTGCTAAAGAGTAAAGGGAACAAGCCCAAGATAAAAGGGAGATTTAGAAGTATAAGAAAAAACGCAAAGCCCGCCTAGCGGAGGAGGCTCGCCAGTATAAATACCACCTAGCTTGAATGGCTCAATTATAGTTAGGCTTGGCCGCTTCGGCCTTATAGGCTACCACAATAGCTACTACAGCTAATGTCCTTAGTAAGCCTCTCCCTCCTAGTATAAAGTCGCTTAAACTCCGCCTTCCTAGCGTTATAAAAAGGGATTACCTGGACATTTTTAAGGGTACCTTCGATCTAGTAAACCTCGCCCATCTTTAAGTCTATACTGCTTAAATTAAGATCACCGACAAGACATAGATTAAGAATGGTACTCTGGTTATAAGGAAGGCAAAGGCAGACAGGAAGCTATTTGCAGATAAAGGCGTCTAGTTTAAAGGTTTTACTAACTACATGGTTATCACTGGCACCCTCTATACATGCCCGCTAGACCTTATTGCTAGCATACTTCTCTGGATAAACACGATTCGTACCTTATCAACCCAGTATATCTAGGTAGGTTGTATACTCAACTTAGCACTTAACTATTATACCTTTATAATAACCAATGGCCAACTAGAGCCCGCCAATTGGCAAATACCAGCCTAGTATACAGCGCCATACCTTACGATGTCTAGTGCTATCGGCTTTACCGCCTTAAAGAGACCCAAGTTAGATACCTCCTATACCTCTAATACCTGCCGCAGGTTTAATAGCAGAGGCTACAATAATACAGCTTGCAAATACCCGCACAAGTGCTTAAAGTGTGGCAAAGATCACACTATATTATCTAAAGCTTGCGCCTAGAAACAGTAAGGCGAACCTTATAAAGTAGGGTCTAGCCTAATAATAACACCAACTTTAATTACACGCCTAGGACCTAGGCCTAATACGTCACCATTATTCTCTACCTTTATAAAGGCGAAGGCTCTCCACCACTCTCTATCGCCCCTAAGGATCTCAGCGTAGCACTCCCTTCTATTTAACTACCCGGGCAATCTACTAGCCACCTTAGTAGGCATCCTAACCTATAGCTGCGAGATAGGAGCTAAGTCTATCCTTACCCCAAGATCTTATAGGAACCACAACTCCTCTTAGGATAACGCCGACCTTATCTCTAAGAAGATAATATTAGACCTTAAAAAAGGACACATTAGAATCGCGATAGGGCCTATTATAGTTTCACCTCTTAGCCTAGTGCCAAAATCGGATAGAGGATACCGCCGAATTTACGATCTCTCCTTTCTACCAGCATCTTTAGTTAATAACGCAATCCTAGAAGAATATAGAGCACTAGTATACACTACAGTTACCGCTATTTAAGCCCACGTTATTTCTGTAGGTTATAGATATCTGCTGCTTAAAAGAGATATTAAAAACGCGTTCCATATAGTCCCCCTATCTTATAGGGTAAGAACATTAATAGGCTTCTCCTAGAAAGGTGTCACCTACCAGGAATACTGCCTATCCTTTAGTCTTCGAACTGCGCCGCTTATATTTAACCTCTTCGCGGAAAGCCTGCACTAGATACTCTATTTATAACTGCCTTATAAGGTGGAACACTACCTAGATAACTTTATCTTTATCCTTACCAACCTAAATAACTTAGCGGCTGTCACCCAGACTTACATCTCTATTACTAACTCCCTAGGTATCCCTCAAAATGGCTCCAAAGATATAGTAGGAACTATTATTAAAGTTCTAGGATACACTATTGACACCATATAAATGTAAACGCGATTATCACCACAGAAACAATTACGTGCTATTAAGAAAGTCACTACCGCACTCCAATACGGCTTATTATCGTTCCTTTAAGCCTAGCAGCTTGCGGGCTACCTCGCATAGTGCGCCTACATAATTAAACTCGGTTAATCTTACTCTAAATCCCTCTAAATCTTTATTACTACTTGGCCGGAGACTCTAGCAAACAAGCATAAACCTAGGCGATTCAGCACTAAGTTATAAAGTAACTTATATGTCTAGCTTAACCTACTTACTACAAGTAATGGGGTATTGTTCTTTAATAATATTAAGCATACCCGCATTTATCTCTTTACTAACGCCTCTACCCAGTTTAGGTTTAGCGGCTTTTACTTTTTTAAGAAACTTAAACACGAGGATAACTAGCAGTAGTACACAGCTAACCTCCCTTAATCTCAGGCGTTTAGCATATTACCTAAGCCCAGTTAATAAGTAGACTATATTAATCCGAAAGAGATGCATGCTATTACTTACGTATTTAATCTATAGTCTACTAACTAGCAGTATAGCGCGCTATCTATTTACACTAATAGTATGGTAGTTTACTAGGGCATTAAGAAGACCGTTGTCCGTGGCGTAGCAAATAAATTACTCCATAAGATCATGCTGGCTGCTATAGCTCACGATATCATAATATCCGCAAAGTAGATCCCAGGTAATTTAAATAGCTTGGCTAATATACTATCTTAATTCTAGGCCGCGGCTATCTATTAGTTCTGCCCATACTAGGCCCTTAATTTATTACTACTAAAGCTAATAAGTTTTTAATAGGTGCCGTAAACTTAACGGACTACTTATAACCGCCTATAAACTTTAAAGATAATATTAACGCGCCATTTAACCTCTACGCGCTCCTTCTCTAAAACGGCCTTACGCTAGCAACCCGTAGGAACTATTCCTTAGCAGTTAATAGCTGGGAGTTATACTGCGCACTTAAAAAAGTCTCCCCCTACCTAGCTAAGCCGCGTAAACTAGGCAAATGGATTACCCGCCGCGTATTTAGTACCTCCTAGCCATAGATAGGCAGGCTTAAGGCCGAAACCTTACGAGCCTACATCTTCACAATTCACTCGCGCCACGTGGATTACGGCATCTTAATTATAGCATTTAAGGATCCTACAGTACACCGATTACTCGCCAGAGCAGCCGCTATTTCTCCCTTAGCAAAAAAGGACAAGCAACCCATCACTAGGGACATTTTAGCCTAGGTAGTGATATATGGCCTATTGCTACCGGATATTAACACTAATACCGCATTTACCCTCGCATTTGCTGGATTTCTATGGATGGGCGAGATTACGTATACTACGGCGGAGCTTAAGAACTAAATAACCTTCCTAGCGAAAAAGGCCACTTAACACAATATCACCTTTACGCCTGGTGGGATGACATTCCGCCTTAAATGGAGTAAAGCCAATAAGTAACACTAGGGCGTTAACGTCGCCATCGCGGCGGTAGGCGGCCTATTATACCCAGTCGCTGTTATAACAAAGCTGTTTAATAGGGACCCTCAACCCCTTAACTCTCCCTTATTTAGTCTTAATGGTAAACCCTTTGCCTCTCTAGGGGTTCGCAAGATCCTTTCCTCCCGTTTAGTAGCTGCTAGGATTAACCTAAGTAGTTACTTAAACTACTCCTTCCGCCAGGGCGCTGCCTAGTTCGCTAAAGATTTAGGGTGTTTACATCAGCAAATTCAGTAGCTAGGTTAATGGTTATTAAAAGCCTTTCGCCTATATATTAGGACTAAGACCACTAACCTCCGTTGCCTTAACTCTTACTTTTAGCGTGGTGTACCGCTCTTAGTATAAGGATCACTATATAGTAGGTTAAGATGTTAAGAGGGCCGCCAAGGCGCTAGTGGTAAGCGAGCTAATAGCGATTTTCCATGCCGGGCATGGAAAATCCTAATTGGTTAGCTTATAACTTAGGGTTGGCAGAATATAGCAGAATATAACAATATGGCAAAACTTGGCAGAATGCGATAATATAGCAGAATTTGGCAGAATGCGACAAGGTGGCAGAATTTGGCAGAATATGGCAGAATGCGGTAATGTCTTGTTAGGCGCAGGAGCTTCGCTTAGGGACATCTGGCCGCTTTAGGGCAAATCCTTAGCAGATTTAAGTGCTAGGAACTAGTAAAACTATTAAGAACTAGCCCTAGAGCGACCTTATAGCCCTGCGCCTCCCAATTATACAAAAATTAAATATCCCCTTATGTAACTGCGATAGATAGATACTAGCGTCTATATATTGCTTGGCAGCATCTACCTTAGTAACGCATAATGCTAAGACCTCCTGCAATATTCGCGAATATTAAACGCAGTCACTACGTGGCTAATTCGCTTTCCCTACCCGCCATCCCTTATACTTAGTATGCATTATATATAGATAGCGCTTTAAGGCAATTCTTTAGTAGGTGCTAGGAACTAGCAAAATCACTAAGAGCCAGCCTTAATGCGACCACTATAGTTAGATAGTCTTGCAGCTATAGGCTTGCGGTCGAGGACATCTGGCCGCTTTAGGGCAAATCCTTAGCAGATTTAAGTGCTAGGAACTAGCAAAACTGCTAAGAACTAGCCCTAGAGCGACCTTATAGCCCTACGCCTCCCAATCATACAAAAATTAAATATCCCCTCACGTGACTGCGATAGATAGATAAGATGGCATTAGATACTCTAAAAAGATTTCTTTAAGTAAATACAAAGCCTGCGGAAACCGTTTATATTACTAAAACCGTCTAATTATCCCTAATTATAATAAGCTTAAGCTTAAACTCCTTAAATATATATATAATCTACCTGTCGCCAACTACCTGGGCTAAGAAAAAACCCTAAAACTACTCTAATAGGAGTATTATTAGCCAAATATATATAATATAATATAAAGGTACATCTCTAGCTACTATACCTGCCGATAAGCTAAAGCCTCGCATAAGACGTATAATGGTTTTTTTTAAAGCCGCTACCTATTCCAGATTAAAGATGGAAGGATATTTTAATTAACTTTATTATTAACCTTTCTAAGAGTAGAGGCTGCATGAACATTATAGTAGTTATAAACCAACTATCTAAAATAAGACACTTAATCGCCTACCCTAATATATTAACGCCTACTATCGCCTAGCTATTTCTAGATTATATATAGAAACTCTATAGACTCCCTAAAATAATTATCTCCAATAAAGGCAGCTAGTTTATCTTAGCATTCTAGAAAAAACTAACTACTTAACTCTATATTAAAGCACTATTATCTACCGCGTATTACCTAGAAACGGATAGTTAAATAAAACGCGTAAATTCTATAATAGAATAGTATATTCGGATATACACGTTATATTTACAGGATAACTAGATTAACTAGCTTATATTTACTAAGTTTACTATAAATAATTCCGTCTTAAAAACTACGAAAGTCTCCCTATTTTTAGCTAATTACAGCTAGTACCTATAAATAGGTTTTAAACCCTTTAGTAATGTTCCTTACCCCGCTTATTACACCTTATAAGTTGCAAAAGCAAATAAATTTGTAAAAAAGATAGAGGAACTATAATAGTTCCTTACTAATAAGATAATATAGGCTTAATCTATCTATAAAGCCGCAGCGAATAAGAAATAAACCCTAGCACTGGCCTACTAAATTAGTAATTTTGTCTGGCTAGATATAAGAAATCTAAACATAAAACAACCTACTAAGAAACTTAATTAGAAGAACGCTGGCCCTTATAAGGTTAAAAAGGTTATCTTTTCTTATGCCTACCAACTAAAGCTCCCTAATACGGTTAAAATCCACCCCGTATTCTATACGTTAGTCCTCTACCCTACTACCCTTATATTAAACGCCCTGCCTAAACAAATATAAGACCCTCCCCTACCAGTTAAAGTGGATAGTAAGAATAAGTACTTTATTAAAAGAATTAATAATATTAAGTATAATAAACAGAAACACTAATATATATATTTTACAAAATGGAGAGGCTTTATTAAGTCCTTATAGGAACCTATTAACTCTATAGGACTTATATAAGCCGCAGAAGACTTTTATAAACTCCACCTAAAACTACTACAGCCCTATCTCGCAGAAGCTTAAGTTTAAAAGGGGGGTACTATTATGGGACACCCCTGTAACACCTTATATACATCTACCTATTTCTGCCAACTTAGCAATTAAAGACTAACTGTAAAATAGCAATTTAACGGCAATCTAATGGCAATCTAACGGCGATTTACGGCATTCTATTATATTCTGCTAAGTTCTACTAAATTCTACTAAGTTCTGCTAGGACTATAACCTAAACCCTATTCTGCCTATATATGTATTAACTAAGCAACTAAGTTAACAATATATGCCCTTTCTTCCCATTTTCCTACCTTCTTTCCTTACGCAACGTCTTAGCCTCCTTATACAGTTTATATATATAGCTTAATAATATCTACCTTGCTATATATTATCGTCGCTTATACTTACTCTGTAACAGCGAACGGATATCTTAAAGGATTTACACGCTGAATTAGACACGCTAATTAAGAAGATTTAACTCCTTAATACCCTAACTAAGAATAAGGTCCTTCTAGAAGACAATAAAAAAGTATTTAAACCGTTAATTTAAGAGGAAGACAATAACGTTAATAAGCTAGTTTAAACCTTTAATAAGTTAGTAGACCTTAAGCTTATAAGAGCTCTTAAAGATATATATTATACACCACCTCCAATAAAAGAAGACGAAGAATCTCTATATGCCTTTTACGTTAAGTATCCTATAAAGTTAGATATATAAGATTAGGATATTATCCAACTAATAGGAGACGGGTTTAACACTTAGGGGGTGTTTAATAACTTAGTTAAAGACTTATTTAAGGAAGCCGGCGATTATAGGTTTAAAGACTTTGTTACTAAAAGGATTACTTTAGCCTATTACAGCGCCTTCTTAGTAGGAAGGAAGTTTAACCTTAATAGTTAACTTAATAATAGTAAGCTGAAATTAGGTAGAATATGTAATGTTAAATTATATAGGAATAACTTACTTCCTCTACCTTAGTTAATTAAGGACCTTAATATATATCCTCTTTAAGATTAGTTCTAAAAGGCTTAATAAGCCTACCTCTAATCCTATTATTAAATAAGGTTATTTTAAGAAATAAATAAGAAGTATATAAAGGGATAGCAGATCCTTAGCTTAATGTAGGTGTTTATCTATAAGACGGATAAGTATAGATTCCTACAGAAATATAAGGTACGCTTAGTAGTATATAGAAATTAATAGGCCCTAGGAGACCTACCTATAAGAGCTACTATATTAGCGAGTACAACCTTTTAAACCCTTATAGCGATTACTATAAAGTTCGACCTAAAGACGATATAGATAAATATAGTTAACGTATTTGTCTATTACAATCTTAACAAAGTTGTCTATATAAAGCTACTACTAGGGTTTAATAAAGGAAAGACAGATAAAGTACTATGCTTAAGAAAAGCCCTTTATAGACTATAATAATTACTACTATTATAGTAAAAGAACCTTATAAGCTCCTTAAACGAATTAGGTTTTAAAGAGGTCCCTTAAAAGCCGTACGTTATACTAAAAGGTAAAATAGTCATCTTCTTTTACGTTAATAGTAGTATCTTCTACTACTAAAAGATAGATAAGAAGAAAGCTTAAAAAGCAATTAAGGAGCTAAGTAAGGAATACTAGATAAGTACCCTTAGCGAGCTAAAATGGTTTCTAGAAATCTATATGCTATGTAATTATAGCTAGAGGCTCCTATAGCTATCCTGGAAAGCCTATATTAAGAAGATAGATAACTAGTATAAAATAGATCTTAAAGGGCGTTTTTTAAAATACTTTTATAGCAGAATCGGAACTCCTTCTTATTAATTACTAATTAATCTATCTAACGCGTCCGTCCTCTAATATAGACTTATTAGTCCGTTCTATATCCCTACTAGCCTCTATAATGCTATATTAGAGAAAATTAGGTTTAGTACTCTATATAGCTACTATAACGCGTTTAGATATTGCTTTTATAGTATTACGGCTAGTAAGGTTTAATTAGAACCTAAGCTAAGAGTACTATTAAGTAGTAGATAGAGTAATCTAGTATCTATATAGTATAAGGAGTAGAGTAATCTACTATAGAGGAGATAAGGAAAGAATAAATAGTAGAGGGAGAGATAAAGGAATACATGACAAAGGATAAGATAATGGAAGAGATAGTAAAAGTAAAGCGTAATTATTTATCTATCCTAGCGATGCATTATTTACAGACAACTTTGTCAATAAAAAGAGCTTATAAGGATATATTATAAAGCTATTTAGGGGACTAATTGCCTAGAGAGCAAATAAGTAGGGTATAGTTATAACGTCGAGTATAAAAGCTAAGTTATTAGCCCTATTACAGACAGCAAAGAAAGCTATCTTTATTAGTAGGCTATTTAAAGTAATAACGTTAAGGCTAAACGAGCCCTTAATTATTAACTGCAATAATACCTAGATACTTTAACTAATTATAGAAGATATAGTAAAGCTAATTATAAAGCTCTAATACGTTAATATCCATTAATACTAGCTATATTAGGAATACGTAAGGAGACGAATATTATTTTAGTGGATAGCGATAAAGGAGATAATCGCTAATAGACTTATAAAGGCCCTGCCTAAGTAGAGGTTTTAAAACTTTGTTAATATAATCGGAATAGTAGATATTAAGAAGTAGCTAAATAAGGAGAAGTAACTAGAGGACCTATAGGAGAAGATTAGAGTAAGACGGAAGGATTTAGATAAGAGTATAGTTTAATTAACTTATTAACGGACATAAGAAGGTAGTTAGCTTTAACCTTAAAGAGCTTAAAGCTAAGGGGGTGTGTTAGAAAATCTATATTCTATATAGCGTAGGATATGCATAAGTTACGTATACGGGGCACGTATATTATAAATATCTTTATCTAAGCCTAGGGGCCCTATATTAGGCTATAGAGACACACTAGCTATAACCGGCTTAGCGTAGGCGAGGCGCAGGCGAGGCGCCTATAAAACGTAGTTACCCCATACTAGAGAACAGCAGAATTTAGTTCTATAGTTCTACTTCATTAAGAACCAGATACTCTTTGCACCCCGTTACTGTTATTACGTTACTATATACCTTAAGGACCTTAGCGTCCTAATAGTACTAAATTCTTATCCCTTTTTAGGGGTAGTGGCCCGATAATATAGCGGTCTACAAAGGCCACGACTACGTAGCGGTAACCCTCTGTCGAGAAGACGACCTATATTTATTAATTATATCGCAGCCTATCGACCTAATGGCGAGACGCGGGCGTACCAGCGCAGTGCGTATTATTAAGACTAGGGATCAGCCCTAGGATAATATAGGCAAACCTATATTATCCCAGATAGAACCGGAAGCTATAGGTAAAGAGGATATATAGGAAGAAATACAACGGCTAAAGAATAAGAAGCTATAACTCCTAGAGTAAAGAAAACTACACTTACTTAGAGAAGAGGTGGAAGTACTAAGACGGCGTTAACGCGGCGAGGCAATATTAACTCCCGTTTTTAACCTATCTCTATAACCTTAAATAATCCCATTAGAGTACTTAGGGAGTAGCCTAATACATTCGAGCCTTAAGCAAAGGACTACTAACACGTTAGGTGCTCTATTAAAACGGGCCGTTAAGATAGAGAAGATTACTCTATACTATAGCAAGTCTATATAAAAGCACTAAGACTTCCGCAACAGCTTAAAGCTAGTATTCCGCCTAAAGCGCGACGGCTTTATAAATAAGGATACTAAAGTCGCGTTTACTATGCAATATATAAAAGGGACTAACTAAACCCTTTAGCTATAGTATAAAGATAACTATCTAAATACGTAGTTTACCTAGGAGGAGCTTATAGAATTCCTACTTAACTAAATTAAAAGTTCTATTAATTAAGAACTCTATATAGCCCTAACCTATATAAAGGCAATACAGCAAACCAATTAACTAGTAAATGAGTTTGCTGCTTACCTAACCTCCTTAGAAGCGTAAATTAACCCTCCTTACGATGCAAAGTATCTAATAATATATCTGTTCGTAAAGCTGCGGCTAGAGCTACGGGTTACTATTACTAACTATTAAAAATTTCCTTAAACTTAAGACCAGCTAGTTTCCCTAGCTGCCCTATTAAAGGAAAACTAGAAGAGCGTAAGCGCCCTATAGGGTAAAAGCAATAGGCGCGCCGCGAACTTAAATACAAAGACCACCTAGTTAGGTAACTTAGGGAAAGCAGACTCCAAAACCACCGCCGGCGACTTAATAGTAGGGCGAAGCAATACCGCTAGGGGTTTAACTCAGCCTAAAGGAAACTGCTTAAAATATAGGCAGCCAGGACATTAGTAGCGATAATATAAAAAGTAGTAATGGAATTAACTACCACCTAGTAGCGTAAACGCTACCTCTATACTAGGAAAAGATAAACGCCCTTAGACCCCCTTATAGCCGTAGGGTATAAGCTCCCACTAGATTATAAGAAAGCTATTACTATCTTAAGTAAAGTCCTTTTAAAGAAGACCTAGAAGGAGACCTTAGTAATGCTTAATATTAGTGCCGAAGTAAATATAGTTAACTAGCGATTTACTATAGAGTGTAACTTTAAAACACTAGATATAGAGCTACCTACCTACTCCTAGTTAAATAAAACTCAGGCATATTACTATAAGGCCTATAAGGTACTACTAAGAATAAAGGACAGCTAGGGCAAGATTAGGGAAGTAACCCTTATTTGCTATAGAATAGCTAATACATCCCCTACTGTCACCCTAGGTATGCCGGGGTTAAAGAAGGCCCAACTTCTTATTAACTGCGAGGTAAAGGCATAGCGATGGAAGCTAGACGGCTCGTCCCTATTACTATAAACCCCTAAGGGTTTTGCGGAGTCTCTCTAGACAGAATCTAAGGTCTTTACCCTATTAACTTCTGGAGTAATACCTAGTAAGTAAGACGACGGCAACTTACTAGTCCTCCCCCTACAATTAAAGGAAGTTAGTAATATCTTCTCCTATAAGGAAGCAGGAAAGCTACCCTAACACTACTAGGGCGACTATACTATTGACCTAGAAGAGGGATAGGAGGCCCCGTATAGGCCGCTTTATAACCTCTTAGCTAAGGAGCTAAAAGTCCTAAGGGAGTACTTAAACAATGCCTTAGCTAAAGGCTAAATCTAACTAAGTATTAGTCCCGTAAGGGCACCTATCCTCTTTATACCTAAAAAGGATAGAAAGTTATAGCTCTATATAGACTACAGAGGCCTTAATAAGGTAACGATTAAGAATCGTCTCGCACTACTATTAATTAGTAAGACCTTAAACCGCTTAATAGGTTCTAAGATCTTTACTAAGCTAGACCTAACGTATGCGTATTACCGCCTTTATATCCATCGTGGCAATAAGTAAAAGACGGCGTTCCGTATACGCTACGGCCACTTTAAGTACTTAATTTTGCCTTTTAGGCTAACTAATAAACTAGTAACCTTTTAGGGCTATATTAATCGGGCCTTATTAGAACTAGTAGACGTCTTCTATATAGTCTACCTTAATAATATTCTAATTTTCTCTAAAAATCTAGAGGAACATTAGCGCCACGTAATAGAAGTGCTGTATAGGTTATAATAATACCAACTATATACAAACTTTAAGAAGTATAAGTTTGGCATATAAGAGATTAAGTTCCTAGGATATATTATTAGCCCTAAGGGCATAACGATAGATCCTAGCTGGGTAGAAGCTATTACTAAGTAGGAGAGCCCTTAATCCTATAGGGATATCCAGGTCTTCTTAGGTTTTGCTAACTTCTATTATCGATTTATCCATAAATACTCTGCTATTATAAAGCCTATTACTAATCTCCTAAAAGGAGTAAAGAACGGCCGTAAAGCTAGGCCTTTTAATTGGCTAAAGGAGGCGGAGTAGGCAATACGCCGGCTCTATAACGCCTTTATAACGGCGCCGCTTCTACAATACTATACGCCGGGCTTACTAACCTAATTAGAGACTAATGCCTCCATATAAGGCCTAGCAGCAATTATATTACAGCTATTTAAAGATGGCCTTTAGCATCTAATAGCCTTTTAGTCTAAAAAGCTTTCGCTAGTAAAGCGTAACTATAAAACCTATAATTAAGAGCTACTAGCTATTATAGAGGCTTTTAAGCATTAGAGACACTATATTAAGGGGCTATTAAGCCACCTAGAAGTGCTCTTAGATTATAACAATCTAAAGGGTTTTATAAAAGTAAAAGCCCTTAATAGACGGTAAGTTAGATAGGCTATAACCCTAGCTGCCTATGACTTTATTATTAAGTATAAGGCGGGAAAAACGAACCCCATAGACGCGCCATTAAGGCGACCCCTAGGCGTAGGGGGTCCGCTAGAAGAAGACACCATGCTACTACTGCTCTAAAGGACTTTAGGAATATAGGGCTATTAACTTAAAATAAAAGTCCTATTAGGTGTATAGGAAAGCGAGCCTTCTATAGAGGTGTCGCTTTTATAGCTATAAGCTAGCGACCTAATAGAGGTACGCCTAGGTAATATAGCATTACGGTTTAACTAGGCAACCTATACGTATGCCGTTAAGCAGCATATAATAAGGACTCAAGTCAGAGTAGTAAGCGCTTAAGAGAGTGCCTATAAGTCTAGTATGGAAACAGTTGTCAAGTTTATTAAAGGACTTTAAACTATAGATAACTTTATGCTATAAAAGCGCAGCGACAGCGTAGATACGGCGAGACGCTGTTAACGCGCCCGCTCGAAGCTAGTGTGGCAGTTTAATTCCAATGGACTACTTTATTACCGTAGGAGGCTATATATACCCCTAGACCCAGCAGTTTATATAAAACTTCTATAAATCCACCACAATAATGCCCTAGCTGGGCACTTTAGTAAGAAAAAGACTCTAGATCTACTTACGCGTAAGTACTACTGGCCTAGTATAAATGCGGACGTTATAAGCTATATCTCTACCTATAATCTATGCCAGCGTATATATACGCCTTAATATCGCCCTTATAGTAAGCTTTAAGCGCTACCTTGCCCGGATTAGCCGTGGCAGGAGATTATAATAGACTTTATTATAGGCCTACCGCCTAGCAGACAAGGCGATAAGGTATATAACGCGATATACGTAATAGTTAACCGCTATACTAAGATGGCCTTATATCTGCCTATAGTAAAAACTATTACTATAACTAAACTTACGGGTCTCTTCCTTAATAAAGTAATACGCCGTTTTAGAGCCCCTAGAGGGATTATATCTAATTATGGTAGTATCTTTATTAGTAAGTTCTAGTCGGAGCTATGCTTTACTGTGAAGATTAAACGTAGGCTAAGTACGGCCTTTTACCCGCAAACGGACGGGTAAATAAAACGCCAGAACTAAACCCTAGAGTATTACCTCTGTGTGTTCTATAATAAAAAGTAAAGTAACTAGGTAGGCCTCTTATTACTAGCCGAATTCGCCTATAATAATGCTAAATATAGCACGACGGGTATAAGCCCATTCTATGCCTGTTACGGGTTTTACCTACGTCTAGAATATAAGGTTAAGGCAAACAATAGTAGTTCTATTCTAGTTATTATACCTTACGCTACCTATACGCCACATATAGGCTAGAGAGCTTATAAGACATTCCAACCAGCAGCCCGTCTAGTTATAAGACACTACTACTACCTTTTTAGTGGTTTGTATAGTTGAGTAGGTTGGGCTTAGGCATAATAATGTGTCTTACAACTACCTGGAGGTTAATATTCAATCTAGTATACTATAGGGTCGAATATTCACGAGTATGGGACAGCCTAAGCGACTGCACTCTCTGCAGTTAAGTGTAGGGTATCGCATATGCTTGCTAGAGGTCACCTTATGGGAAGCTTAATACGCTAGCTAGGGTGCTAGCGGGGACGCCTCGCGATTGCAGCTAGGGTGCTGCGGGCAGCTTATGTCAGATAATCTGTATTCTCGGAGGCGTAGGACGTGCACGAGTCACGTGCACGGGTCACGTGCATTGTAAATATCTTCGTCTAAGCCCAGGGGCCCTAGGTCAAGACACGATTAAGATCATCAATCAATCAACCCATTTCATCAATGAATAGCTCTATATGAGTTATCTGACAGTTATAAGCCCGGTCCGCCGACATAAGAAGCTATTCAGCTATTACTTAATCATTTAAAGAAATTCTACCTTATAGTCAGACTCTGACACCTTATTGTCACAAGACGACCCTGGTTGAAATCCTACCTCAATTGTCACAGGACGAGATTCCACGGGTTTCCACGAGACTCCACGAGATTCTACCTCATCGTCAAAGGACGATCCTGACGACAAGGACGATCCTGCGACAAGGACGATCCTGCGACAAGGACGATCCTGACGACAAAAATACCATCTTAATTCCTATCTGCCTATCAGTCAAATAACTCCACCGATGTCGAGGTTGTCTACCATGATTATCCTCAATAAGCCAGAAGACTAGGAGCAATGGATCTGGCAACTATAAGCCCTCATAGACAAACGAATTTGGGCCTACGTTAACCTAGCCAAAGAAGCACCTTAATAAGGTTTACTATAAAAACCACCTCATCTAGAAGTTATAGATTTTAATAAAAATATAACCTTATATATACAGCTCTCAACAAATTAGCAGAAAGTATATAATAATAGTAGATAATACTACGACTAGGACATAAAGTATTTCCTAAAATAGAAAGATTATTTTTAACAGATCCGCACCCAGATTACGTCTATAGTATTAATTTAGAAGAAGCTACTGCTCGACCCTTCCCTTATAGTTAAAGAATAGTTAACTTGCTTAAAAGAAGACACTAAGCCCTTAAAGAACTTTATAATAAGGAAGGTATAAATATAGTATATAGAATTACTTAAGGGACTTAAGCAAATAAAGGTTACCCTATAGCTTAACCAATGGGAATATATAATAAAGATAGTAGAGAAGTATAACCTTTTATAGATAATTAATAGGATCTAGCTTATAGACCTTATAAATATAATATAACCTATAAGCGAAACCTATTTTGTTATATACACTAAACAGGCAAATAATACCAAAAAGGCTTACTTATTAGAATACTGTAAAGTAGTAATAGAGCTATAGGAAGCATTCACAAACCTCTTAAAAGCCGTATTATCCTTAACTACTAGAGGGAGTGCATTTAATATAGACTTTATAGGAGAGTCTAAAGAGGATATCTCTATTACTGCTAAGGTCCAAAAGGGAAGAGGGAATAGCTTATCTCGCAATCAAAAAAGGGCAGGAATAAATTTAACTAAAGAGACGTCTTTTAAGAAGTTAAAGAACCTAAAATGCCTAGTATACAATATAAGGGGATATACCCTTCCTAACTATTAGTATCTATTTAAGTGTAAAAGGCCTAAAGGATTTAATGCTAAGGGTATATATATAAAGAAGGTATATAAAAAGGTAGAGCACGATAAGGATCTAGCTGCCTAAGTAGAATGACTTAAGCTTAAGGAATTAGATGCTGATAAAGCTTAATAATAATAGGACGAGAGCTAGGAAATAGTTAAGATTAAGGGAGAAGCTAATGCGATATTCCTAGAATTATATTACACCGGTTAACTCTATCTACTAAAGCTATTAACTATTCTTAACTTAGGAACCACTCTCTATATCTTTAATAACCTCTCTTGCTTCTATAACTTTAGGAAAGCTCTAAAATATAAATACGTTATCGCCAGTAGCTTAGAAGTGCCTATACTAGGCTACGGTAATATTACTATCTAAGTTACAAAACTAGATAAGAGTAAGGGAATCCTACGTTTTAAGGACGTTGCCTTTTATACGGACTTTAATATAAATCTAGTGTTATTCCGTCTACTTTAAAAATAAGGGTACTACTAGGACAATAAAGGAGAGAACAATCTTCTAGTTTAAAAGGATAACTTAGTCCTATATTAAATAAAAGAACGTTATAGATAATAGACTATTAAGTACGTCCGACTAGGAAGTCTATTAGCGTTTAATATAAGCCAACTGCTACGCTAACGGAAGCGCAGAGTATTATTAAGACACGCTTGTCTAGATTTAAAAGAAGATATATATCTATAGTATCTACGTCTAGGTTATCCAGAACCTATAAGCCTTTATTATTTAGGTCTTAACGCCTTAGGAGTTAAGCTTCGAGGCCTAAAGACGACGGAATATTAACACTGCAGTCTCACTAAAATTAAGCGTTAGGTCTTAAGAAGGTTCTTAAAATAAAAAATTAATAAACCCTATCTTAACCTCCATATTGACTGGACTAACCTTAAGGAAGCGTATACTGGATTCGTACGAGTTATACTTATCTATAATACCTACTTAGGAAGATTCTTCCCGTACTTTATAACGACGTATAGTAAGGAGAAGGAGACACTATAAGTGCTTAAAGATTTTATTAAGTGGATTTGTCTAAGGTATAACCTTAAAGTTAATACTATTAGATTAGATAACAAGCTAGGGAGAAAAATAACCCTTAAATAGCTATGGTCCTAAGGGATTATATTTAAGCCTTTAGCGCTACATACCTAAGCTTAGAACGGTACCGCTAAACACTTAGGGGGTGTAATTATTAAGAGAGTATGGGTAATAAGAATTGCTGCTAATCTACCATATAACTTATAGGACGAGATAGTTAACTATATAGTCTACCTTTAAGATTAAACGCTATAAGAAAGTAATAGATGGAAATCGCTATATAAGAGGTTCTATACCTTCCTAGCTAATAGAAGATTAAGAAAACTATAACTAGCGTACCTAAAAGCCTACGGCTATAGGGCGTACGTAATAACGTCGGACGCCTAGCTAAAGAAGAAAAGGCTAAGTAAGCTAGATCCGAGAGCCTATATCGGCTACCTTGTCGGCTATAACTCTACTAATATCTATAGGATCTG
>Ga0307515_10011169_pt1 | contig 17073 bp, 17 predicted proteins | sample 17_EM_MG_FD_194513 | JGI IMG/M metagenome (GOLD analysis project Ga0307515, IMG submission 194513) | Populus trichocarpa ectomycorrhiza microbial communities from riparian zone in the Pacific Northwest, United States - 17_EM | ecosystem: Host-associated > Plants > Roots > Unclassified | place...
CTCTGTGGTGACCGGCCCTCTTGATTCCACGATTGACGTTATATCTCTGGTGAAAGTCAGAAAGCTGTGGGCAACGTGCCAGCTTTAGAAGGAGTTTTCTCACCCTGCCCCCAACCCAGCCAGTCCAGGACCACTGGGAGAAGAGAAGCTAATGGCTCAGAACGCTTCGAAGCGAGCAAGGGGGAGATCGCTTGGCACCCAGACGCATACAGCGATTGGACCAGAGTTCAATTTGGCATCCCTCCATTCGATGTTTTTCCTTTTGTTCATTCCAGCCGACAAATGGTTCGTCCCCCCTTCCCCGAAATTTACACGTTTGTGTTGAATACGGCGGGTATATAAACCAGGCGGGCGCGGGAGTTGGGATCCTCTGTGAAACCTGCTCACCTGTTTCCCTACCCACCCTTCGCCTCTAGCTCCTCTCTGAGTAAAGGGAACCATGATCTCCTCACGTTTTCTCCCACTCCTCGCCTCGTGCTTATACGCGGTGGTTGCTCTCGCTGCCACCCTGCCCTTAGCCCGTGACGACACTTTATCGAAGCGCCAGAATGCGAAGGACGCGACTGTCCTCATCCTCGGTGGCGGGGTTTCTGGTATTATCGCTGCCAAGACGCTTACAGAGAAGGGTGTCACGGACTTCAAGATCATCGAGGCTCGTGACGAGCTTGGAGGGCGTTTGCACAGCGAGAGGTTTGGAGAAGCGGGTAGGCAGGTGACTGTCGAGGTACGGAGAATCCTGGCAGCAGAACTAGTTGGAATTGACGGACCCCCTCCTTTGCAGGTCGGTGCGAATTGGGTTCAAGGAATCGGTGGTGGTGAGGGTGAAGGTCCCGAGAACCCCATCTGGACTCTCGTTCGAAAGTACGGTATCGAGACACAAGAAAGTTCTTACTACGACAACATCGGTAAGCATTGTCTGTCACCACGGCATTCGCCTGCAGCGTGGTCAGTAGTTAACTGTTCCCTAGCCATGTTCGATCAAACCGGAGCGGCCAACTTCTCGGATATCTTCGAGGAATACGAGAATGCCTATGCCGAATTGACCGTCGCCGCTGGATCTCGTGTGGAAAAGAACTTGGTCGATACCACTGCCAGGACTGGCTACGGATTGATCAACGTCAAACCGAGAACCGCTCACGAGATGGCCGTGGAGTACTACACTTTCGACTGGGAGTATGCTCAGACTCCTGAGGTACCTGTCCGATCCGTTTCTCATCTGAATTTGACTGATGGGTTCCCCGTAGCAATCTTCGTGGATCGCTTCGTCTTGGGTCAGCAGCTCCCGCCGTTATTCACCTTGTTGGACGGATCCACTTACCGTTGATTTAGGGCAACAACTACACCTTCGACGTCGCTTCCGGAGGCTTCTCCCCGGACAATCAGCTTTCGGTTGATCAGCGCGGTTTCAAGACGTTCATTCAACAAGAAGCCGAGTTCCTGGCCCCGCACCAGGTGTCGCTCAACTCGACGGTCAAGGCGATCGCTTACTCTGGAGAGGGTGTATCTGTCACTCTTGTTGACGGAACGACGTTGAAGGCAGATTACGCCTTGGTCTCATTTAGTTTGGGGGTACTCCAGCACGATGATGTGACTTGGGAGCCGAAGCTGCCAGCGTGGAAGACGGAAGCTGTTCAAAGTATGAGCATGGTCAGTGATTTTCTCCTATTTTGTTCCATCTGCCTCTTATATGTTTCAAATATAGGGTACATACACCAAGATCTTTATGCAATTCCCAAAGAAGTTCTGGTTCGACAGTGAAGTAAGATCGTTTACCGATCGCTCATTTAGATCGCATCGCTGAGGGCGAGCACAGATTGCCATCTACGCAGACCGGGTTCGTGGCAGGTACCCCGTTTGGCAGAGTCTTGATCACGAGAACTTCTTCCCTGGATCCGGCGTACTCTTTGCCACTGTCACTGTGCGTCTTCCCCCTTTGCTTTTCGGGCTATTCTCACCATAATGGCTTACAGGGGGACTGGTCCGAACGTATCGAATCGCTGACCGATGCCGAGATCCAAGTGGAACTGATGGACGTCCTCCGCACGATGTATCCCAACATTACCGACATCCCCGAACCAACCTCCATCCTCTTCCATAGGTGGTACAACGACCCACTTACCCGCGGAAGCTATTCCAACTGGCCAGCGAACTTTTTCCAGGAGCACCACGACAACCTAAGGGCAACTGTCGACGAGAGGGTGTGGTTCACCGGCGAACACTGTTCTCAGAAGTATTTCGTACGTGCTTCCTTTTTTCGTTCAAGCCGCTCTCGCTGATCACGTTGGGTTTAGGGTTTCTTGCACGGCGCATGGTTCGAAGGGCGAGACGCCGGTCAAGAACTTGCGGATTGCATCAAGGGTGGGGGGTGCGCACATGTTAGGGAGCACTTCGAGGAGGTGAAGAACGCTCTACCGTACAAGGTTGATGAATACAACGCCAGGCGGAAATGAGTTCGCCACCCTCTGGGTCGTTCGGTAACGAGGGTTTCATTTGACAACCCACGCTTCTTAATGATATACGATCTATTGATGACTCGCGCTGCATCTTCATGAGATGTGTATACAATTTGAATAATGCAAATGACGAGCAACGCTTTTTCAGATCCCCCACTCCGGAATGAGGGTTAAGGTATTTGCGTGAACAGCGGAGATGCTCCCCACCGAACTTTGACGGGGGTTTTACCCCGCAGAAGACCTCGGGACAGAGGGAAGGTGGTGATCAAGGAAATGTAAATCCTGATGATATTGAAACCGCTGTGTTTGCCGGACTCCGGTGTTCTAGGGATGATGACAGAAGCGCTGCAAGCGATGCGTGGGATCCTGGTCCAAGCTGTGACGTACCGCGTCCACTGAGCCGTACATTTTAGTGCAGCTTGGACCACTCGGGACGGATGCGCGCTGCGGCGGAGCACGGACTGCTGCGATGAAACGGCGGCCGGGGCGCATATAGCGTGCCAAACTAGCGAAAACGCGGACGGTTATGCACCCGGTTGACGAAGAATGAACTCCCCGTGGTGTTGGGTTAGTTCATTCCGCGTCAAAAATGCGCACGTTTTCCAAAAAAAAAACCGGAGTGTGGTACGATTGTGGTCCCTGGAAGGCCTGGTTGGCGTGATTGTCCAAAGCCAATGGGAAGGCTCGAGCTAATCTGGGAGACGCCAAAAAGCATCCACCGCATATATTTACTGTATGCTCCCAAGAGACTGGGGTCGCCTTCGTTACCACCCGAGAGCGCAGACCACGTCGGCGGAGAATCCAGGAGAGAAAAGTTTGCCTGTTTGTTCACTTCGGTTCCTTCGCCCGTTCCTTCGATGTTTACTGATCCCATCACATCTGATCCAGATCTGCAGACCACTCCTGGGCTACTCAGCCACCTCTAGCACTTGGTTACAAATTGCTTGAGAGAGAGAGAGAGAGGACAGATAGGTCGTAACTTTTTGAAGTGTAAAGGGTCCGATGTTGAGTACCGGTCGAAGGATTCAGAGTTCAGACTGCAGTGAGGGATTTGTCAACGGACGTCGGGTGGATTGCGGGTCGAGGAACCGATGGTCAAAGCTCCAGCGTTGAACAGGACAGATAGGAGGGATATTACTTGACCACGGCGTGCCTTTTGTCGTGGAATAATTTCTGTGGATTTTGTGGATCAAAAAGTCCACGTTGTAAGGACGAACGGGAGAGGAAGTTGTTCCTTGCTTGACGCAGCCGACCATCTCCTCCTCCACCCATCCGACGGCCTCTCTGTCCCCTTCGCTGCTGTTCAGCACAAAATCTCAGAGAGCGTTGTCTGCGAGGTCCACCGTTTCCTGTACGTTTCTCTTCTCTCTTTTTCCCTCTCTCCTTTGCTCGCGCTGTCAAATCTTGTCGTCACCTCTGGTTGTCGCCCGGTCGTTTATCCCCCTTCGTTCCTTTCCTCCCCAGGTTCTCCTTCCCCGTTCCCCCATCCATGGACCCCCACTACAGCCTACAAGTCCCAAACCCCGGAGGTTCCTCCAGAGGCGCATCACGTCCCGTCTCTGTCCAACCCGCATCATCATCTTCTCAACCCCAATCGGCGCGAAAACGGGCGTCCCACACCGTACAGTCTTCGCAGCAGCAACCACATCAAGTCCCGGATGATAACCTTCCAACGTATCGCGACGTCTATTCCCACCCTGCAGCAGTGGCCTACGCTGCCGCCCACCCCCGCCGTACCATTCCCAAGTTTGGTCCGTACTTGCTGCTTCAGACCCTGGGGGAGGGTGAGTTCGGTAAGGTCAAACTCGGTCTCCATATGCAATGGGGAGAAGAAGTCGCCGTAAAGCTGATCCGAAGAGGAAACATCGACACTTCTGCTCGCATGTCAAAGGTCGAACGTGAGATCGAAGTCCTCAGGGTGCGTTGCTGTCCTCTTTGTCATCTCTTCTCTTTGTTCGGTCCTCGCTGAAAATGCTTCCGGCCGTTTTGCGTCCACTTCCTCTTTTAGGCTCTCAAACATCCTAACATCGTGCGATTATACGACGTTATCGAAACAGACAAGTACATCGGTATCATCCTCGAGTACGCGTCGGGTGGCGAACTCTTCGACCATATCCTTGCCCACCGCTACTTGAAGGAGAAGGACGCATGCAAACTCTTCAGTCAGCTCATCTCGGGCGTCTGGTACATTCACCAGAAAAAGATCGTCCATCGTGACCTCAAACTCGAAAACCTCCTCCTCGATCGGCATAGGAATGTGATAATCACGGACTTCGGTTTCGCCAATCGGTTCGAACACAAGGCCGATGAACTCATGCAGACAAGTTGCGGGTCTCCGTGTTATGCCGCTCCAGAGCTTGTAATTTCCGACGGCATGTACGTCGGATCTGCCGTGGACATTTGGAGTTGCGGCGTCATCCTATATGCTATGCTGGCCGGCTACCTCCCCTTCGATGATGACCCTGCCAACCCCGACGGAGACAACATTAACCTGCTGTACAAATATATCGTCAACACTCCATTGTCATTCCCCGAATACATCTCTGCCGAGGCCAGGGATCTCCTTTCTCTCATGCTCGTCCCCGATCCCAAAAACCGAGCTGACATCCAGACTGTCATGAATCACCGTTGGCTCCGCCCCGGCGCTGTATTCTTCAACCGGACCCTAGGGGACCTGGAGCACGCGGCGATGGAGCAGCATCAACAGAAGCGGTTAGCCTATCAGAAACAGATGAAAGCTGCTGCCGCTGCTGCGGAGAACCAACGGATGGCCAGGAGTCAGTCCGCTCGGGCGGATGGCTATGCAAACTCGGTCGGAGTCCTTCCCTCATCTACGGCACGCAGTCGATCACATCGGGATTACAGTGGGTCTCATCAACAGCAACAGGTACCGCTCTATGAGACTTCGAACGACCAATCCGTGTACACTTCTTCGTCCACACAACAACAGGTCAACGCTACGGTGCCCCCGCGCAGAGCAGCAGCTTCGCAGATTGTTCTCCCTACCACTCCTGCCTTTGGCGTGGATGACGATCCATTCGCGCCGACACCTTCGCGCGAGAAACCCGAGACCGACTTTTTGGTCTCACCCATCAGTGATAATACCGTCGATGAGAACGCGAGGAGGAGACAGGACAGCGTTTCAAGGAGTGATGCCGCCCCCACGTCGGCTTCGAAGATCACTGCCGCCACTAACGGTACTCGCAAGGCGTCCAACGCTGGTGGTCCGCCTCCGGATCAGGGCCAGAAGAAGAGGAAAGATGATTTTAGGCATACGATTCAGGTGGAGTATAATGATAACGTCGCCTCCGGGTCTCAACAACTCTCTCAGTCACAGTCGTCCCACCGCCAGCCTTCCCAGGAAAGGCAACAACCAATCTTCCCGGTCAAGGCTTCGGAGGTGAGGACGAACGGGACGAGGAGGACTTCCCAATCGAGGAACGACACGACACCGAAGAAACCTGTTGCCCAGACTTCCACTTCCCCATCTACTCCCACTTCAACGAGCGACATCCCGAAGATCAAGGCTCTACCGCCCACTCCACAAAACAACACTCCGCGCCCCAGAACTAAATCCAGAGGGTACACCGCCCCTCCTAATCCCGCTTCCTCGCAGATTACCCAGCCCACAATTGAAGTTACCGCCCCACTTTCGCCCACATCTGCCCGGCCCGAAACGAATGGGGTAAGCGATTTAAACCTAAGTGTGAACGGGACAGGAAGCCAATCCGTCAAGACCCACAGGACCGGTCCCTCATTGGACAAGATCGGGTTGGGGAAGTTTTTTGGGGGACCTCGGCCCACGGCGGACCAAACGAACTACACGAAGAGGTCGACGGCGAACGGCGCGACTATGCTGAACTCGAGGCAAGCCTCCGAAAGCGATGTACCCTCTGACGCTAGCGCCTCTACAAGACCACGGAGGCCATCCACCATGCAAGTGACACCTACAGTGACCTCTCAGTCGGAGAATATGTCAAGCCAATCACAGAACTCGACTTTGGGGACACAAAATGCGGGAGGGAGATCGCCTCAGCTCTTAAGTCCGGCCGACAGCTCGAGTGCTAGCGCGACGTCGTCGAAGAAAAGCCGGAGGAACACGTTGACCGCCATGGTCGAACCGTTTTCGAGGAGTATCAAGCAACGAACCAAGTCAGGCAGGGCGGCTTCACGGGAGCCGTCCTCGAAGGATAAGGATTCGGCTGGAGACAAATCTCGTGAGCCGTCGGATTCGCTCGTGAACCAGGACCCGCCGAAAACGGCTGTCTTACCACCTCATCAGCATCAGGGTAGCAAGTTCCCGGAGGTGGTTAGGCCCGGTGTTGGTAACGCGGCGAGCACGAACAAGGCAAAGAAGGTGATGGCATGGTTTAGGACGAGGAGTAGGGGTAAGGTGCCAGATGAGGAGCACCCGGTAACCGAAAAGGCACTCCCGACACCTTCCTCACGAGCGGTTCCTCTCAACGCGTCAACGAGCACGGTAAACGGGTTGACCTCCCCTGAGACGGGCCCCTCATTTGGCGTGCACTCCCCCTCGTCCAACCTTGACGTCTCAACACCCCGGTCCACTGTCTCGACGACACCTGTACACCCCACCCGCACGTCATCCGTCGCTACGGACAAGAGCTTCTCAAACCCGATCAAGAGGAGCTTCATTCTTTCACCAGCGGCAAAGAACATCTTGAGGGTGCACCACGGCGCGGTGGATCAGACGACGATCACCAGCGGTAACCCACCAGAAGTTATGAAACACGTGTCGGAGGTTCTCGTAGATATGGGTTTGGACGTGCAGGAGGAAAGCCAATACAAGTTTAGGTGTGTCAGGCCGAAGAAGAAGAAGATTGGTAGCACTGGTGTCTCGCTCAAGGACGGCCAGGGTGGAAACGGTCTTGCGGCCTTTAGCATGGTTGGTAGCGCCGCAAGTGGTGGAGTGAGCTTTTACAATATCCTCCATTGGGATGTGGGCACTGATCTATCCATGCGTACACCTAGGTTGATAAGCGTGGATTGCCCGTGCCTTCGTCTGGAGGAATGCTCAAAGGATTGTTGATGAGACGTCAATCTTCCCAAGTGTCCACTTCTGGTCCTCAACCTGTCGACTCGGAGAACAGCAGCCCCGGTAACAACGAATCCAACCCTTCGTTGGCCACTCCAACCAACGAACAACCTTCTTCCCCCACGAACACCTTGTACGGTGACCAGAGTCAGGATCAGGGTGGGGAGGTTAGGTTCTCTGTCGAGCTGACTAGGTTGGACCGCTTGGAGGATACGTACAGCCTGGATATCAGGAGGTTGAAGGGTAACTTGAAGAGTTACAAGTTTTTGTATGACTCGTTGAGAGAGTAAGTGGATTTCACCTATCCTTGGTTTGCTGGTCTTTGCCCTCGAAGTTTTCTGACTTTCGCCTCCCGCCCCCAGGCGTGCAAACCTCAACAGCGATAGACATTGAGAGAGGGTTTTCTTTGTTTCAGCTTTTCACAGATTTCTCCCCCTTCTATGCGTATGTGTACTGTGTACATATATGCTTCCCGAGGTTCTCCCGAGCCTTTCTAATATGCCTCACCCTCATTTCCACCCGATTTCATTAATGACGTGACGATTTTCCCCGAGGATCTTTCCCGGTCTTGTATAACGTATTCCTTTCTCTTTCTCTCTTCTATCACTATTTCAGCCCTGCCCCCTGTGTGTTTTATCCTCGCAACTCGTTTCCTGTGCACACGGTTTATCTTTTTTGTTCTTTGCCGCAACGAAAAAACTACCAAAGGTCATCCGAACCACCTTTTCCTCCCCTCGTTCTGTCCCACGCAACCGAGTTCAATCCCCATTCGCAAACACCCATCCGACAGCCTCTCTCTACCCTTTTAGCACCACTAGCTCCTCTCTCCTTACCTCCCTTCTCCCCCTCCTTGGTAGAGAGTCGGTTTCTCGTGCGGAGAAGCCTCACGCTCCCTTGGTGACATCACCAGATGTCGATGTCGTAAATTTCCTTTTATTGTCACCAAACCATCTAGCATCGGCCGTATTCTTTATCGACCTCTACTCTCCCCACTGCGCCCTCCTCGTGCATTCTGTCGTCCTGCTCATCCCTTGTTTCATTTTACTTCTTGTCCTTGTTGTTTTTCTCACTTCTATTTACTATCCCTCTCATCCTGTTTTCTTTTTTCTTTTCGGTATGTAATCTATTCGGCTGGGGAATGTGTACGAGATATGAGATTGAATAATTCGATATCAACCGCCCAATCGGGTCGGATGAGAAAAGGGTGTGATGTCGATTCACTGAGAGGGTTTTTGGGCTGCCCAAGAGCATGTGGAATATCTGTCGTGCGGCGATGGCGGTATTCCTCAGTGTGGTCATTCGGCTCCTAGCTTTGAGCCGCGTTGTTTTGATGAATGCCCTCGCTAGTTTGATGACCAGCATCGTAGGTGGGATCCCCAGGGATATTTGGAGTTTCTGGTGAAGCGGTCTATTCGCCTACTCTGATATTTTCCGGGTACTGGAGAGTTTTTAACCCCCCATTGTCATCCGGGTATCTGATTGAGTATTCACAATATATACCTTCCCGACTTTCGTCGGTTGCCTGAATCCCGGTTATGAATGCTAGTTCGATGTGTGATCGCGAGAAATGAACCTTTCTCCCTTGGCGACAGCAACTTGATCAATCCCCACCACCACTAAAGACCGCGGACACAGACTATGGCTCCCATTAACACGAGACGATACGACACCTCTACGCACGAACTTCCCATCGTCTCCTACGCACAACCTTCTGGACACACGCTACAGCGACATACTGGATTGGTTTCTCGCTATTGCCCCACCGCTCCCCAACCACCTGTGATTCTAAACAACTCGCAGTCTTTTCCTATCCTCCCAGAACAACTCGGTAAACACCTGGGACAAGTACAGCAACGCCTAACCAACCATATACCAACACCGGCTTCCCACGCATCTGGGTCAACCCCTCCACCGAGCCCTGGCCAAATCTTGGTTCTGAACCCTCCCCCTGGGATGATGCCCACCGTCTATGCGTTTCACGCATCCACTCTCGGGATGCCATCTATGGCGGAGTATCTGCGGTTTTTCGTGCGGTACCTGGACGAGATGACTCCGAATAAGCGAGGAAAGGCCTTGATAGACTCAGAACTCCTGACGCGGATCAAGTTGATCTTGGCCCCCCAAAGCAAAGGCTCCCCCGGTTCTGGCGAGACAAATTCTGACTCTGAATCTGCTCCTTCTACCCCTTCATGCACTGGAGGAAGCTGGGACACACAAACTTTTCGGCGCTGGGTTCGGAACACCTTCGTCTATCGGCCAGCTACCCAAACTGAACTCGAACGGGCGATTGATTTTGGTGTGCTCTCTCCTCCTGAATCTAGCCTCTCAGGTCCCGGCGTCCCAGGCCACGCCCCCTCCACTGGCCCAACCAGGTCCGGGAACCTCGTATTTCATCACGATCGCCCTGTCGCTCTCCGGTCTAGGATCTACAGAATCATCTTACGCGCGCACTGGATCACGAACCACGCTGGGAGAGATAGGACTTGGGCTATGGTTCGGGAAGTGTGTTCGTATATCCCCAAGTGCCTGGTGTATGATTTTGTTGCTGCGTGTCCGACGTGTAGAGTGGCCAGATCGAGGCAATATGGGATCCATACCGGAATCAGTCGGGGAGTATCTGCGGTTGGCGTGGGGAAACTGCTGAAGTTTGGGGAGAAACCACAGCACGGATTTCAGAATCAGGGCGGTAGGGTCCACCCGAGCGCTGAAGGTGGAATTCCTCCCATCTTTCCTGTGTTGCCGCATGATGCACCTCCGGAGGGCTGGATCCCACGGATTGGTCTCGGCGACCCTTTCCATCCATACCCCAGCCAGATGTCAACACACCCAATGTGGGACCTCCATCGTCATCTCGAAATCGGCGCACAAACAGTTACCAACCCCACATCAACTCTTCCTTTCGGTCCTGTCGGGCCACCACCGCTCCCGATTTCGTTACCCCCGCTCACATCCATTCCGCGTCAAGCCACAATTCGTTCACAGCAGGCCGACCACCAAGGCCAGGACCTTCAAGATGGTCATCAGGAGACCCCGGCGTCTGAGCGTCGGTACCTTTCCTGGACGGGGATCCTGAACGTGATTGAGCATGCGGCGAAGGGTAAACAAGATGAGGATATGGATGGGTTGGAGGATTCACCATCGCTGAGGAGGAAGGACAACCTGTCGGCTTCAGAGGAGGTGTCCAATCTATGGGAGTGAACGCTGGACATGAAACTATGGCAAGGCATCTCTGAGTAGCTGCTTGGTAACTTACTGACTGGAGATGTTAGGCATCCAATCCCCCAAGGCAGTCTCATCAGAGCGACGAAGATACGAGCATGGAAATAGATTAGTCCTCACAATAGCCCTCACACCATCGATTCCCACAATATACCAGAGTCCCGGATCAGAAGTCGAGGGAGGTGGGCTGGGAAGTATTACGAATGCTTGAACAGTAACACTATAATTCTACTTGCGAGCTGGGTCTCGCGTAACAATCGAGAAACGGATCGAGGGCCGTACCACATCGTGATGCCCTATTCATTGTATCGATAATCTATGGACCTCGGAATGGAGGATGTACATGTTCCCATTACGAGTATGTCGCACTTGGTATGTTTAGTGCAATTTTGGCGACACCGCAACAGCACAGGTGCGAGCGGGGACGGCAGCTCCTCGGTACCTGCCCTCCGTCCAAGAAGGAACCTAGGCGATAGCTGCGAATCCTTTGCAGCGCATAGTGTAAAACGACTATCCATTATAACACTAGCACCACCTCTCTTAGTGGGATTATTGGTGAAATTGGAGCCGATAACATACAGAAGCCCTTGGCGCTGAAGGCGACACAATTCGGATGTTCGACGAGATCAATGGCTTGAAGGGTAAGGTTGCGCTTCTCCCCGTTAGAAGTACTGCTGGGAAGCATGGAGAGGCTGGGCACGTGGATTATAGCGTGACGAAGAGCGGTAGGCTGTTTCCGCCATGATGACGCTGAAGAATGAACTTGTCAAAATCGCGCCAAAGGGGCGAATAAACTGCGTAGCCCCTGAATGGGTTGGAACCCCGGTGTCTGCAGAGTCGTTGCCGGACCCCGAGGTAGTTTGCAGAGCTCTGGCAACGTGGGTCGAAGTGTGTATGAGGTTGAATAACCTCCCACGTTCAGGAAGGTTGCTACCCCACCGGAAGTTGTGAACCAAACTTTGGTTTTTGTGTCTTCCACGGTATCTAGCTATGTAGCTAGCTGAGTTGTAATGGTTGGAGGTGGCATGGAGGGTAGGGTGCTTGATCCTCGGGAGGATGTCGGGCTGTTGAATCGGAAAATTACCGTGTTCTGTTTACGCCTCTTGGACCCATAAAGGTTGAACAAGTGTCATCCGTATTTTGATTTCCTTGGGCGAGAGTCGCAGCAGTTTTCGGATTTTGTCTTGCGATTGACCAGAAGGCGGATCACGGGCGCCAAATTCACACGGAAGTGACGGAACGGACCGACCACGTGGTCTGGTCCGAGGGTTCAAATTCGCCTGGAACGTTCTCACCCACGCTTGCCACCTTCCACACCACTTCTCCCCCTTGATTCTGCTCCATCGTCATGGTAAGTCGCAAATTGTTCAATCGTATACGCGCGACGCGCTGACGTTTTATTGGTTCGGAAAAGTCCGTTACGCCAGCTGTGTTTCGTCGGCTTATGAAGGAGCTTAACGGGCTCAGAACGGATCCACCGGAGGGAATTCGCGTCGTGACGAATGAGGATAACATGCTCGATGTGACTGGCATCATTGAGGGACCCGGTGGGTGGCGACTTGTTCTGAATATTTGCGCGGAGTGCCCCTGACGATATCCCTCCCATTCTCTCGCCCGCACGATTTGTAGAGGGTACACCATACGCCGGCGGTTACTTCAAGGTCAAATTCAACTTCACGAGCGAATTCCCTGCTGCACCACCGAAATGTTAGCCTACTTCGTTGGCTTCCTACGCGAGCTCACGAGGTTGAACTTCCACCTTAGGTTGGTTCGCTACCAAGATCTTCCACCCAAACGTTTCCTCTGCCGGCGAGATTTGTGTCAACACTTTGAAGAAGGATTGGCAATCATCCTTTGGGATCAGTCACATACTCGTGACGGTCAAGTGCCTGTTGATCTATCCGAATCCCGAATCTGCCTTGGATGAGGAAGCCGGGAAACTCTTGTTGGAGAACTACGATAGCTATTGCTCGCGTGCGAAACTGATAACGAGCGTCCACGCTACGCCAGCTGTACGTGAACCGCTTTTTTCCCCAACTTGACTCGCACCACAGTGGTTTGTTGACGCTGGCGGTACCCCTCCTTTACCCCACGCAGGTACGACCACCGGAATTTGATATGCCATCAAAACCCGATTCTGTTGCTCCCTCGACCTCGAAATCTACGAAAGCCACGCCTCGTCCCCAACCATCTATCGAATCTATCACCACACCAACTCTTACCATTTCATCCACCACTGCCGCGTTAAAGAACGCTACATCAACGATACTACCTACCCAACCTCTCAAGTCATCCCCATCTAACACCCTCCCCACTGCTACGAGTAATGACTCTCTCACGATCGACGGGGATAAACAGAAGGACCGTCACCCGTCACCTTTGGGAACCGCCGATGCTAACATCACTGGGAAGGCGGCTACGAACGCCACGACTAAGGCTGTGAAGAGGACCGCGAAGGACGCTGCTGGAGCGAACAGAAAGAAAGCGTTGAAGAGATTGTAATTTTCATCGTTACCACCCCATACATACCCTGGTCATCTTTGACCAGGTACGTAGCATCGCATAGGGTGGTTGATTCCGCTGTCGCTATCAAAGTCACGTTGGTTTTTGCATGATATCTATTCCCCCAGTCTTTCCGCTCTCTCGTGGTCGTCGTTCTCGTGAGGTTCAATCCAAATCGCGTGTCACTAAGCGTGGTCCCGGGAGTGATTATACAGAGTACGTACATGGTATGAGATACGGTGCTTGGAAGGTAATCAATCATGAGAAGCAGGGGAATCGTGATTACTAACAAATAATCCAATGAAAAAACGGTAGACCTCAAGCGAATGGTCCAGGGAGACTAAATCCCTGTATCAACCAATCTAGCTGGTCCTTGGAGAGGCCATTCCCAAGCTGAGCGTATGGGTCAGCCGAGATCCAAAGCCCACTATCGAAATCGAAATCAAACGCAAAAGCCTGTTGAGGCGGTCCGGTAACCCCGGGATATATCCTGGGTTCCGTGAGTTGCGGAGCAGCATATTGCGTATAAGCCGTCTCTTGCTGTTTTGCGGGTGTCTTGCAAACTTCCGGACTCCCAGTTTGACTCTGTCCACCATTCGACCCCGATTCCGATCCCGAACCGAACGTTACGGAGTCAAACCCGGACCCCGAAGTCGCCACACGGCTGAAAGTTTCGTCGTGGGATTCGTCCGTTCTCACAACTTGTATCGGGTCACTGAACACGCAGAAGGATCGGAGTTCTGTGTGCAGGATGTCTAGTTGGATTGGGTCTTTGAAGGATGAAGTTTGACCTGCGAGTGAGTTTGGTCCTGATGGTGTCGGGAGTTCAGGTTTCCCGACGCTTGAGAAGACGGCTCCGATTAGCCCGGATGTGTTGCAGGGCAAGAGGAGGAGAGTATTCCAGAGGCCAGAGCAGTTCTGGACATCCCACGAAGCGACGGCGTACTAGCAGGCAGCAACCAACTTCTCAATCCATCAAAGGAAAAAAGAAACACGAGGTGACTCACAAGGCATTGGTCTATCAGTCGCTGAACGAGCTGTCGGTACACCAGATCGTTCATGACGGCATCTTTCCCTCCCTTGCTATGGTGAGGCACGAACTGACACCACACTGGGTCATACCGCTTTATCCACTCCTGTAAGGCGACATCGTTCACTCGCTTTGTTCCTGATGGAAGGAGGATCATATCCTGCGGCCATGTATGTGCTCGTCTGTGGGTGTAGGTAGTTAGGTTGTGTGTGGACCTCGTCGTGACGGTTTTTTTTTACGTACAGGTCTTTCCCACTCGTAGCACCCAGGCCTATCATTGGTACCCTCATGAATTTCTTCGCTCGACTGGCATGGCCAAAACCGGCCCACGTGAACAACCCCCGCCACGAGGCTACGAGTGAGCGGTGAGGAAATACGTTGGGTAAAAAAACGGGAAGACCACCCACCACCCGAGGCAGCGACGTCCGTGTGGGCTGACAGCATCTGGGAGATGACGCGAGGGGGGAAATCCGAAAACCGAATTCCAAAAGGTCCCTGATTGGGAACTATGGGAGGTCTCTCAGCAAACGCACCCGCTTCTGTACTGGAGAACATGGACATTGCATCAGGATCACATTCTGACGCAAGATGCATTTCAGAATCCCCTTCCACATTCGCATCGACCAAACTCGGCCGCACTGCCCCACGGCTCCCCAATACGGGATCTTCAGGAACAAAAGAGGTTTGGACAACCGACCCCAAATCTTCAGCACGTAGGCGACTGAAGTAGTCCTGCAATTGCACGTAGAGTGGGAAATCCGTTTGAAGGACTTGTCTAATGTGGTCGATGTCGACTTGGTTTCCAGATCTGATCGCTCTGACCAGTCGATCGTTCTCTTGGCTAAGGGCGAGGTATTTCCCGATGAGGCATTGGTACTCTTGCGGGGAGAAGTCTGCTGGAGGCGCTGTGGAATTCAATATTGCCATGATGGTTTCCACCGCTAAATAAACGGTCAGCGGGTTGTAAAAAAGTATGTGCGGTCAAACTTACGATTAGCTGGGACCCACAGCAAACACTTGTGGTGAGGGCGAACCTCAAACCATGGTGCGGTAGTTTCATGATGGGGGCAAACCTTTTAGTTGGATGCCTCAACTCATTTGCCGAGGGGGCTAGTGTTTCATTGCACATACCGTGGTGTGGAACCTCTCTAGCTGTGGAAGGGGTCGAATGAGGAAACTCGAATAATGGATATCCCTCTGTCACATGTTGATCACGGTCAGGCGAGCGGGCGCTGGGCAATGTATGCGCACGGTGTACGAACTTTCCGCAATTCCTGCGGTAGACTGCCCCAAGAGAGATGGTCCAAGTCTGGGCTGACGTTCCAAGCGGGGTGGCGTGTGTTATCTGAAGGGTACGCGGCGATGTGGACGATGTGGCGTAGGATGTGTGTTGAGTTTGAGCATGGAGTTGCATCTAGTAGATCGAACATCTGGAACGAAGAGTGAGTGTTGGGGGCTTTGGAAAGTGGCGGTGTGTAGGTGAGCGCACCTCCAGAGCGCAAGCAAAAGCATCTAGCATCGCCGTCCCATCCCTCTCCGATTCCTCATTACTGACTTGTCCTAGTCCAACAAGCTCTGGAAGTTCTAAAGTGTCCCTCTTGAGAACATCAAGCTTGCTGAAGTATCGCTTGCAAAGAATGGGGCTCGGGCGCGTGGATGACGATCCATACGTGACGAAAGCGATTCGAAGCTATGCGCCCGCGCACGGGGTCAGTCAGCGAAGGTTACAGAAGGAGCGTGTATTGCGCACCTGGTGATCTAGAAACTTTCCAGAGATGTGATTCAGCTGTGGGCCGACGTAATCCGTGACGACGCTGAGCCATTCGTTGCAAGTAGCGACAGACGCATCGACAAGAACTGTGGTCGCCATCAGACTCTTTCTCAATTCTCTGGTCTTTGCCGTGAGTTCTTCTAAAGCCTCCATCGATGGTCCAGGGGTTGGTGCGTGTACTGAAGGCGGTGGTGGAGGACGGAGGACTTCATGCGCAGCGGCTCAGGAACACCGTCGACCGCATTCTTCGCCACCCCCAGTCACAATCTCGGATCACCGATCAGCCGCCATGTAATGCATCCGTCCTCTCCTGATCAATCCCGCAGGCGTCAGTGGGGGAAGTTCGGACGTTTTCGACTCCCTCTTGTCGCGACCGCGATTTTGCCTGCGAACAATGCTGGAGAGTTTACTAGGAATCCCATTTTGGCCCTCACAGCTGCATTGGTATTCCGTCTGAGATCGATCCACCTGACTTGGGTACTATTCGCTCGACCTGTGCAGTTTGTACTCTGAGGGCCCCAGCATGTGCGGTGGTCCAGAGTCATCCGCCGCACATCCATACGACAGGGAACTACCACAAGAACTTCTTGACCGTTCGCATTCTATTCAACACACCAACCCTCAATGGGTGTTCCGTGGCCTGGTATATCGCGACCTGACCACCTCGGACCCAGCGCCTGAAGGGTTGATACCACTCCGGGAGCTGGACAAGACGCGGTTTCTCCCACTCGTCAAATGGTTCCGGATCCCACGGAACACCCCCCCCCCTGGTCCTTGATTTTTATCGACAACCTTGGTTTACTTCTCCGCGCTAAAGGACGTCCAGGAGCTCGGAGTCGACGACTTGGATCTCGACATATTCACCGCACAGGCGCAACTGTACCTCGGACACATCACGCAGACGCTGGGATTTCTCGCCCTCGCGATCCCCCTTGACGATTTCAAACCCGTCAATAATTGTACGTGGGAGCAGAAAAAAACAGATCTGGCACTCGTTCCACAACCAGCACCCTTGCTGCGAGGGTGGCTAATGTCGACGTGA
>Ga0307515_10011170_pt1 | contig 17072 bp, 18 predicted proteins | sample 17_EM_MG_FD_194513 | JGI IMG/M metagenome (GOLD analysis project Ga0307515, IMG submission 194513) | Populus trichocarpa ectomycorrhiza microbial communities from riparian zone in the Pacific Northwest, United States - 17_EM | ecosystem: Host-associated > Plants > Roots > Unclassified | place...
CGCCGGAGCACGTGACCCAACGCGTGCTGGTTTTCAGAAACTTTTCATTTCAAAAATTCGAAGGTTTGCCTCGGCCGAATTTTCTTCCGGGGCACGTTGAAGCTTGACCGGCACGCCGCCCCTATCTGACCGATGTCGATGAGTACTCGAGTACGAGCACCTATTTCAGACTTGCCGCCCCGAGGGCCGGTGATTCCAAAAAATATACTGACCTTAACGACTCCAGTGAGCGCCTTCAACCGGAGGGTGCAGCTACGCATGCTGCTCACCTTAAGTTTCTAGGGCCCTCGCCCCCTCTCTTTATTGCGGATACCGCACGATGTCGCCTCGGGCACAACTCTTCAACGGATTTGTTAGACTCGTCTGGGAAATCCTGCCTAGTCCTTTAACGGACACTTGCCCTCGCCTACTCGAGACATCGTCTCGTTCTCTCCGCGGCTCTCCACTCCCATCACGAACGTTGCACCTTGCTCCACACCCGTATTATCCGGTCGTGATTCTGGAAGCGATGGTGCAACTCTGTTTCTGGAGACTGATCTGGATCTATTAAATACTCTTCAAATGGGCGTCTAACGGCTCGTGTCCGTGTCTCCGTTGGCCCTATCACCACCACAGTCCAAGACAGTCGGAGTGCTCATTCGAGACGCGATCCTGTTTGATGCAACCGGGGGGGGAGATCCCAGAGCATTTCACCTCGACAGGGCAAGATTCGAGTTTCGTAAGTTATGCATTATATGCTATCGACCGTTCGTCACGCCCGGTCCGTCGGGATCTGTCTTTGATTTTTGGATCCGCCCGCAGCAGGCTAATCTTTCGGATGAGCTAAATATTAATATCAATCGACCATGAGTGCCACTAAGCCATCGAACCAAGTCGTCATCGCCAGTTGGGGACTCCCCTGTCGACAGCAGGCGTCTCGCTCCTTCGCAACGTCTGATCGGCGTTTGTCAACGGTACCGGTAAGCACCGACTTTTCGAGGGTCTGATTCCACGAGGAGTCTTGTGGTCACAGGTGCTATCTATGGGCGGTAGGGTGACGTGATAATTGCTGTCGCCTGACTTTTTGTGCCCTAACTAGGATTGGCCAGACAGTATTTGTATTCCCCGTTGGAAGGTGAACACGAAAACGATGAGTTTTTGTAGCACGTTGCGTGTTGCCTCGTGGCCGGCTTTGTTCCCCTCATAGATCTAGCCCAGTGGACTGAGAAACCGAGTTCCTGAATCCCGAGGTCGGGTGTTGAACCCGAACTGAAGAGGATCATATGAACCCACAATAATTTTATGACAGCATGAGCGGTGGCACATGTCGCTTGGCATCCGCAGACATTGACGTGGTTCGCTCGAGCTTGCACTCGCGACCGCGCTGCGGAAGCGAGCTAGACATAAGGGGTTGTTTCCTTCTTTTTTTCCATAGCTTGCGGCAGGCTTTCCCGGACAGTGGCGTGGTGGAACACAGGGACGATCGTCCGAGTGGGACCCCCCTTCTGCAGGCGCACTGCTTGACGCCTCCCCATTACATTGGCTAGAATGGTTTGGATCTTTGTGGCGCTTAGTTTCTCGATAAGTATTAGCGATCGATGATGATATGATCAGCTTTCCGATAATGCCGTGCGATGCACGGTCTCTGCATTCGGTCCTACGTCCCTGTATGTATTGCGATGGTTCCTGGAGGGCGACGGAGTGCAGTGATCACAACCCTGACCCGACTCTTCGGTTCCCAAAAACCCCATCTCGCAGATTCAACGTCAACTTTGAGGCCTTCAGGAGCTGCAGGCCGTTGCAAAGTGCAATGCGCCTGCCCCATTAGAGAAAAGAGGCTAGGTGGATCCTCATAACACAACGTCGCTACTCTCCTACCGTGGCGAAATCGCGCCGCCGGGTGCACGAAAATTAAAACAGATCTCCTGCGTCCCAGAAGCGCTTCTGTCCTCAGCTTAACTGAGGCTTCACCTGATCTGCCTGGGGACGTCCCCTGCCCTGATCGACTTACTCTTTTTTGTATAAGTACGTGTTTCTACTCTGTCCAAACGGAGATGGGAAAATAGTTGCGGCGTTTTTTCTCTTTCTCTTTGTCCCCGGTTTAATCACGCCAACAGGTAATCCGTCGGTCGAATCAGACGCACACTCTCGCTCCCCACAGACGAACAGTGCGGTGCAGAGGGTATTTGGACAATCGGGCGCGACGGAACACGTACGAGTTTCGATCGACGGAGATGGACATCTGACAATTGAAAATGTATAGCCAATCGGGGACTCCGGGGGCGGACGACACTGGGTCCGATCAACTTGGTGTTTTGGATTCCCCGCCGGGTTCCCCCCACGTCCTTCCTTTCCATGAAGAAGTCGCGACAATTTCGCTTCCTGTAATTCGTCGGAATACTTATACCACCATGTCCCTCTCCCCTTCGGTCGTCCGAAGCTGGCCGCCCCCTTTCCACCACCCTTCCTCCTTTCGTATCAACCCACCCCATGGCTGAGCTTCCGCTGGACAAGGCGTACCTCACAGCTATCTGGCTCGAGACTCTCTTTTACGGTACGCCCATTCAGCGATATCGCTCGGAACGTGACCTCACCTCTGGTATCCAGGCATCAACTTTACGCTTTGCTGGATCTGTGGTTATGTTCTCATCAAGAAAAAGAGAAAAACTCCATGGATCATGCTAGCCGTGGTCATTTTCCAGTGGATGCTTTCCACAGTTCATGTGTCCCTCGGCTTTACCGTACATATACGCTCTTTCCGGTTGACATCTCTGCAGCACTCATCCTCACTTGTCTTGATACAGCGATTGATCTACGGATTCATCTACAACCGCGACCAGCCCGGCGGTCCCGCTGCCTATTTTTCAGACATTTCTATTCCCGGAAACGTCGCCAAGGTCTTTATTCATACTCTCAACGTAAGCCCCTTCGGTCCCATTGTCCATTCATCCACTCGCAGTTCAGGGACTGATCTTTGATTTGGTTACTAACGTGATGCGCAGACGGCTATTGGGGACAGTGTGGTTGTTTGGAGGTGCGTTATCTTGATGGCGGATCGCTGGCGCGCTCAGGCTTCATATGCTGACCTGGAGCCTCCTGGCTGATACGCTTCTATCTTTCCGTGACTTTGTCTAGATGTTACCTTGTGTGGGGTAAGAGCTGGAAGGTGGTCGTCCTCCCTCTCATTCTTCTATGCGGCTTCGTAGGTGGGCCCAAGCTTTATCTGTTCTCGGGCGCCAGAAATAGAAGGCTCACGATAATTTTGGATCAGTCTCCGGTATTGGTCAGACCTACCACTTTGCCAGAGGACACGACATCCACAGTGCCTTCCATCGCATCCTTACGATTTGGAACGGTCTTTTGTTCAGTTTCTCGCTCGCTACGAACGTTACAGCTACCTCTCTCATCGCGTTGAGGGTTTGGTGAGTCCCCGTCGAGTTGAGATCCTAGATGGATCCTTCATTCCATTATTAGGTATATATTCCGCACGATCTCTGGCGTCACTCGCAACCTTGGTGTCGCAAAAATACTCGTCCTGGTTATCGAATCCGGTATGATATACTCTGCCGCGTTGGTCATTGAGATTGCCTGCTACTTTGCTGGATCCAATGCATTCTACATTCTTTATGACCCCATCGCCCAACTTACCGTAAGTTCCGTTCATTCGTTTCCCCCGTATTCGTCCCTCTTATTCCGGTATGACCAGTCAATCGTACCGACCATGATTCTGCTTCTCGTTGGATTCCGTCAAACTTCAAACGACATTCAGACTCGCGCGACTGTCATAACAAAACAGCATGGTGGCACCTCGACCCTGCCTACCGTGAACTTCCGTACAAATCCAGACCTTACCACCACCGCTGACATGCGCACGGCGCAATTCGCGGCTCCAAAAGTCACCTTTGGATCTCTCGATGCCACGTCGTCGGCTGATTCCGCATCGAAGCTCGGTAGCGTCAAGGTTGAAGTTATCGACCTCGATCATCGGGCGAGCACCAACTCGGAAAAGAACGTATGAGTTCTGTTCCTATGTAAGACTCGGGGGTCTTTTTTTGGGTAGCATATATGGGTATCCCTGTTGCATGCTTGCGTGCGGACTGATTTTACGAGGGTTGTAAGACTAGAGTTGCTCGAATCTCTTCACGTTCCCTACATTCTGTAATACACCTTTTAATTGTCGTTCGAGATGTTTTTTCTCTGTTTATGGTAGTTTCTTTTGGTCAAATATTTTTGTGTGAATGGCATGATAACTTTTTGTGAGGGGTGCCGACGGCGCGACGCCGGGCGGCGGGCAACTCCGATGCAACGAACGGCAAGGTGAGCCGAAAAAGGGAAGTAAAAGGGCCAAGGCGATTCCCAAGTCCTCCGTCTGCTTGAGGGTCAAGCTTGTCGGACCGAAGCCCAGTCTCTCTCTACTCCCCATTAATATCTTCCTCCCTTCCCCCTCCACGAAGTATCCGGAATACACGACCCTCTCCCTAACGACCCCAAACTCACCGATATATCCACCTTCCAAACAAATCACGCCGCTCAATCCTGCTTTCCCTCTCGCTGTGCTCTCCATCCTCCGGTTTCACTTTTCCCCCACCCACGACCTCTTGGAAACATGCACATAAAACGCTCTCTTTCTTACGCCATCGTTGCTCTTACACTACCCCTTTCGCTGTGTTTGCCTCACACGCTCGTTGCCGCGTTCAGCATCTATGATTATATACCCTCGTCTTTGGGAAGTCTCCAGTCGGGTGGTGGAAGGTCGATGTTGGTGAGACGGGCTGATGTCCCCGAGCTGGGATACTATAACCCGTCGGATTATGGAGGGTACCTGATGACTGTGAGTTTTTTCTTTCTTCCCCTTCTCTGTTCTTCCACCCTCCCTGGCGGTTTGCTCTTCCCGGATATAACTACCCGTCTGGGAGTATGTTGAGGTCCAATTGCTGATTACATGGTTTATGTTGGTCTATTCCGGTGGTTCCCATGTTTGCGCTTTTCGTGTTCGTGGTTTGGACAGTACATTGATACAGAGTGGACGGTCGGACTTGGAGAACCCGTGAACGCGATATTGTCCGCCAAGTCTGACCCACAAATCATGATAGACCAAGAGACGGATGGAGGATTGAGGAACTATTTCCTGTACGTACCCTCCCCATCGATCCTTCTTGACCTTTGGTTCCTCTTCCTCTTGTTCCGTTCTGTTGTGGCTGATCGACGGGTCTTGTGCGTGTCTCAGATCGTTTCAATTCGGGGCAGAATGTTTGGGCCAGCACGCGGGTTCGCACCAAATGATCGACCTTGGGGATGGTAACGGCCCCAGTACGTCGTCGTGTTTTTCACAACCCACCGCGTTTGACCTCATCCTCTCTGTCCTAGAAAACGAAACTGCCGTGATACGATACAACTACGGCGACCCAGCGCTAGGAACGTGCCAAGAATCCATTCAGGGCGGGAACCATTTTAGGTATTGGGTCCAGAACGGACCACAACGGAACAGCGGCGCTGTCTTCATGGCTTTCTCGTACGAGCGTTCGCTTCAAGGTACGTATTTGAATTTTATAGGGATATGTCACTTCCAACCCCTGGTTCTATTCGCTGTCAATCGAAATGTGAAGTGTATGCTGATGACATACCGCCCTCTCATGCGTCTAATCCTCATCAGAGAACCACCTTATTGTCCTTGATGGGTATAATCTTGGTCGGTAGGTCCTTTCCCGTTCTTGTTACACCCCGCGCGGTGGGGCGTGCATATATCCACCTTACTTACTCGGAAACGATGATCCCGGTTGGAAACAGGGACCTGGCCATCGGCAACGTGACGAATCAGACCCAACCCATCCTCGCAAGCTCCTTGACGAACACTTCGGTTTTCCAAGGTCAAACGGCGTTCAACGGGTACACGTATAGCACGACCGTGACGTACGTGCCGGGATTGTTGAAGAATTCGAGCGATGGGGTGAATCATGCGGGCGAAGTTGCCGCGACGGGGAGGTACGCGATTGACGGGTTAGTGGGTGTGTTTGAAGCGCACATTGTGGGGAAGCCGACGCCCGTGGATACATCATCGTGAGTCCTTTTCTCTCTTTTCCTCTCCTCCCACTGAACGATGGGGGTTTGTGCACGGTCTCTTACTGACGGGGTGATCTGTTTCGTTTTTTTTTCCAGAGCGGAATCTTATTTGGCGTGGTCGTGGACTACCTCAACACTCGCCACAATCTTACTCCTCATCTCGCTGTTATAATACCCCACCACCTCACATGTATCACATTTATACAGATATTGTTTTCCCTTGACATCATTCCCTCGTTCTATTGCGTTTTCTCCATCCTCTAGACTTGCACGTTACTCATTTCCTACCCATCTGCATTTTCTGTTTCCCGTTCGCTGGGACATCCACAACCCTCTCACTGCAACATCCCGTTCTTTACCCCTCTTGTTTCATACGTCTGGAACTTTTTGTTCTCTCTCTCTCTCTCTTCATATCTTTACCTCTACGCTATTCCCTCCACATCCTTTGCTTTGCGGATATTTTCTCGTTTCATCTACTCTCTTAAGCTGTACACCGCCGGGAGGCTGATTCCTTTGTCGTTTTTGATAGACAACATCCCCCCTCGTGTATCGACGAACTTTCTTTTGCCGGACGTTTTATTTCTTGTGTATGCTGGTGTTCTGGGGTGCTCCCCAGCGACCGTTGATCGTTGGTCACCGAGTGGGTTTGGCGTTGCGTTAGTAATACGTACGGGTGCGATTGCTACGCGTGCTGAGAGAGTTGTGCTGCATCCTGTGGTCGACGTCTGTTCTCGCGTCTGAACCTGTTTCTCCGCATGAGAAGTTGAAAAAATCAAGACGTTTTGGCGACTTTCCAGCCCCCACAAAGGCTCTAGACTTGTGGGTACAGTGAACACAGACCATCCAGAGACGTCGGTCGCCGTAAGAGGTTTAAGAAATGTGTATTCCAATAGTCCAATACAGTGGGACGTCGCTAATGCTACATCAAATCGAAACAAGGAGGCGGATTGGGAGTATCGAAGGAATTGAAACCGTGAACACGAAAGGTGGAAAATACAAGGGAAACGGAACGGACGAGATGGGTACAAAGGTCCGCGTGATGATACATGTCCAACTGAGCAGGAGAGAATTGGTTATTCGACGATGATGCGATGAGATAGAATCCGAGAAGCGTTGGAAGACGGAAAGAACAACGAAAGCGAGAGCCCGGACGAATGACGAGAGTGGCGACAGATCAGAAAAGCAACAAAAAATCAACGTGAATGCGACAACGAAAAATGGTGCGGATTATACAAGAGAAAAGAGTTCGAAGGAAGGAATCTAAATGCCAGGGAATCAGCGGCCGCGCCCGGCGAAATCTTCGGGAGTGGAATTAAGGTTCCTCCTCCTCGTCGTCGGGAGCCTGTTGGGCCTTAAAAAAATGAAATGTCAAACCAAAGTTGTCGGAAAACGGGTGATCACGTACGCGGCAAACCTGACATTGGTTGTAGTAGTACTAGTACTAGTACTGCGATGGATCGTGGGTATTAGACACAACACTTGACGGGAATCTAGAATGGAGAACATCACGCACCTCGGGGCTGGCTGAGTGGGGGGCTTAGGAGCCAGGGTTGGAGGCTTGGAGGATTGCCCCCCACCGCCCTGCTGAGGGGTCGGATTTGCAGGGGCGGGCTGGTTCCTCTGGGTGGGAGGATTCCTAATTAAGAATGGAGTTATTCCCAGTTTTGCGGTGCGGAAATAATCCTTGTCCCTCACGTTGGGGTTCCACGATCTAAGTCAGAATGAAAGTGCGCGGATCAGCTTCGCTCGATCAATCGACTCGCACAAGGCGAAATGGAGGCAGAGACATACTCGTATTGGTGGAGGGGCCTGGGTTGGTCGGAGGGCTGTCGTTTGCGATGGTAAGAGAGAGAAGTAGAGTAAGTGTATGCGGGCGTTTGCGTACGTGTGGTGCTGGAACTTGGTGGGCTTTGCGGATCCCTGTTGGAAGTGCGTTTCTCGTTGCTTATCCATGATAAGAGGTGGGATGGATTGTGAAGAGAGGGGTACTAGGTTAGAAGATTGCTCTGGCTTGGGGGGAGGGGTGGTGAGGAACATACCACTCGTCTGAACGACTTATATTCTCCCTCTCGGTGGACGTGAACACGAATCTGCACAGGGATGAAATCCACGGCCAAAGGACTATACGGTCGACGAACATAAGGGAGTGGACGTGCTGTTGGTCATGGTGGTTCTCGCTTCGGCAGTCAGGAAAGTCGATGGAAATTGCAATTTGCTAATTGGAGAGAAAGCTCAACCACCACAACTCGAGAATGACTGGTCAGCACGTTCAAATCCACGGCCTTGGAGGCGGAGCGCCAGAGGAAGTTACATGGTCCGTGTGCTTGCGTTCTTATTTGCTGTCCAAATGCAGGATTAGACGGTTGAGTTGTACAAGGACGCATCTGTAGGAAATTTGAAACGCACCACCCTTCGGAATGATTGTCCAGCTTCACGATGGTTCCAACAAGAGGGCACATGTGCCACACCTCCGGAATCATGCTTGAAAACTACTTTCCCTGGCCATGGCGGCTGGCATGTTGGAGCTGCGCGGACAGTTTAGAAGACGAGGGTGTGAGGAGGCTAGGTACGACGAAATCGGATACGCCATGCTTGATTTTTGCTTGCATGGTGGAAGGAGAGGACAGGAAATATTTGATCAGCCTAAAGCGGTGAGACCCGTCCCCGTCTGCCTTTCTTGGATTCACCTGCATGGCCAGTTCCTCGCCTCACCCTCCACGTTCCCCGTCTGTACTCTTCGCCGACCACTCGGGTGATTTGCAAATCCAACCATGGCCTTCCGGAACTCGCTCACCCGTCCAGTCGTTCAGCTAGACCCGGCCTGACGAATCCTGTCGGCATCTAACCCTCTACCCAAGCAACCGACACCCGACTACACTCGAAATTCGCAAACATGGACCTTCACTTCGCACCAGTAGCCTTGGTCAGGGGACATGGGCTTCGATTTTGTGGCAGTCCTAGTATTCGGGATATGGGATACGTTACGACCCGGCGAACGCGCCATAGCATCGCTTTTGGGGGTCGGGAAATTCGTGCCACATCCCCGCCGCCAGCTCTCTGGTAACGCCAACCCTCCAACACCCTCAAACCGCGGTCAACCGGCATCGACGACAACAAGCCACCGTCATACTCGTTCCATCGTATGATTCTTACTTCTTTTTGCGTGGCCGAATATAACCTCTAATTTCTCGACCTTCTCTGGTTTAGTCCTGGCGTACACTGAGGACGAAAGTTGCACCGATGACTCTGCCCTGACGATGCTCCTGCATCCAACACCAAGGTTCCGGCTGTCGCCTACCCATCGCCACCCAATATTCATATGGGCAGACATACTCAACATACCCAAGCAGGAATACTTGGTCAGTGACCACCGAGCGACGTGTATCAAGAACACCACGAGTAAGACTGAGGTAAATCTACCAGTGCCATTTATTTTTTCATTAGGTCTCAGACGTCACCGACAAGCCAATCTTCTTCTGCCATCATTTCGCACCGACATGCAGTACCTTGGGGATTCCAGTCGGATACACACCTGGCTACCTGTCACAAACGCTCTCGCAGCGGAGGTTGAGCTCACTACGACGGCAAGCAGCAGCACACGCCTGACACCCGCGAAGATACGAAACTCTACAAACAGCGAACGGATCGTGGGCCAATCCTCCACAGCGTTGCTGTTCGAAAAGTCTCGTTAACACTCTACGCAAAGCACCATTGACGTTTATCCACGCTCGCTGTCCTGGCTGGAGACGGTTTGAACTCCGCGAACGTGAAATGTGACATTCCCCGCAACCCCATTGTTTGCTCGGAATGTTCCGGTGGTCCATCGTGGGTCGATCACATCGGTTCGCGACTTCCACGGCACTCTCGAATGTGTTCTCCGTTCCATGGAAGCCGTTCACCCGTCACTTCGTATTCGATATCGTAATAACACCTAAAACACAGACGAAAATAAAACAGAACTCTTGAGCGAAAAGACATTTCGTTCAGCATTTTACCTGAATGTACCTAACCAGTTCCGGGCAGGGGGAATGGCTGCTCTATCTGACACTTTTGGGTCTTCTATCGGGAAAAACACTGAACGAGATGAGGGAGAACTGAAGGGATTTCCCTTTGAACAGATAGTAATGGTGGCGGGTGAACGGTATTCCGGGGAGGTAGCCTGGATATGAAACTTGAAGATAAAAGACAAGTCGAAATGATCAAACCGTTATAAGGGACGGGTATCGCCGCGAGGTCGCAGGATGTCGTCTTTAAGCTCAGGTATGAGGGTCGTGTTTAATCCTCGACTTTTTTGAGGTAGAGAATGAGACAGGATCAGCAGGGCGGATACTGGATGTATGTATTGCCGTCAATCTGAGCAGGCATGGCGTATGTTGGGGAGAATTGCGATCGGACCATTCTTCAAGCTGGAGCGTCGTTGGCCGCTAGTGTAGGTCGGCTACTGAAAGCGTCCATGATGGAAGGAGGAAACCGGATCGTCTGAATGCTATCAGCTTGCCTGTAGTCCTATCGCAGATTACTACGTCACTCGTCTACGTCATGTTCATTTTTCGTGCTATAGATTCTCTCGTCGATAGCGATACCGTACGAACTATACCTTCCTTCCCTTGCCTCACAATATCACCCCGTTGTCCTATCCATCACTACGACTCTAGTGTTGGCTGCAACACACAGCCTTCCACTTTTATATATATATCGACAATACGGCACCTGATAACCGTACCGAGGCTCGGCACCCGCCTGCGATATCAACATCGCTACCTGCCACTGACCCGGGACTGGAATCTGATTTGTTATCGGTGGTATCCACCCCGTTCTCCGTGGTCGGACCACCCACTCCTGAGACTGACACTTCGACAACTGTGACTGTTCCGGTCTCTCCAGTCCCCAACCATACCACCATTGTCGCTGGTCCCTCTCCTGCTGCTGTCGCCGAACCACCTATCATTACCGATGCCGAACCGTCGACCGTCACCGTCACCGAACTGTCTACCGTTACCATTACCAACCCTCCTGCCCTTACTGTTACCGAACCTTCTGCCGTTGCCATTACTGAGCCGCCTGCCGTTACTAAATCGTCCATTATCATCACTAAATCTCCTGTCACAAAAACTCAATCCCCTACCACACCTTCCTTTTTCGTTGGTTCTGACTCCGAACCCGCCACCGACTCAGAAGCCGAGCACCATTCCCACTCTCGATCACTTACCACAACGGAGAAACCCTAGGTTCGTACCAAACCCGTGATTACAAATCACTCTCTCCGGATCGAGGCATCCTCCGGCCGATCGAAGATCCGGGACGCGTGAGGTGGATCCCGCAGAGCCGGATCCGGGCTTGCGCCGAGACTAGGAGAAACCCGACGGTCTTGCACACGTTCAACAATCTTCGTCAAAGGTTCCACCTACCTTGGCCGAGGGTACCATCACACCCGAAATATTGCACCGTTGGGGACGGGCGTGTGTCAAATATTTCCGACGCAAGAGGATCAGACCTGATGAACAAGTGGAAAATGTCCTTTACGAGATCAGGGACCTTCGTCTATCGCGATGGCTTGAGGCCAGAGGGGATTCTTTGAAGGGTATTCCCTTTGACGTATTCATGGAAAAGCTTCGGGAGGAGGCACTGGAGCCCAACTGGGCACGAACACTGCGGAAAGAGATCCTGCGCACCCGTTAAGACGGCCGTCCCTGTTGGAAATCTATGATCCTCAGCAGAGGAATAGCGGCTGCGACTAAGGAGTGACTACGAGATCGCCCGAAAGATAAGGAAAAATGCGGTGGGAACTAACTACCATAAAAGGCAAAAGACGAGGAAGAAGCGTGAAATGTTCAATATTTAACAGTCCCTTCATCGACTGGGTCTGCGAGGTCGAGTGCAAGAATGCCATACTTGCCCTGTCCCCTTGGTACAACTCCGTGATCATTTCGAGGCGCAAATGGACGACACCCTTTCCCAGCGTTGCCAAAAGCCTTCCATCACATCGGTCGCAGGTTATCGGGAATGGATCAATGCGGTCAAGCAAGAGGACAAGCTCCTCAGACAAGCAAAGACCTAAGAACGCACGTTCTTAAAGCCTCGACATACTCGTGACGAACCGTGGGACTCGTGCCGGCACAATTCCGGTCCCTTCTCATTCATCCTCGTCTACTCCACCTGCCTCGGCTTCTTCTATCATGTCAAGGCTCTCGGAATAGGAGAAGAGGATCCTCAATGAACATGGCTGGTGTTTCCGGTGCAGGCGCCCCTATGCTGGGCACCGTAGTCGTGACTGTCCCAGTGGGTTTCTGGAGAAGTACGAGCGCACCACGACTGCCATGGCTAAGGCGATTCACAACAGGCGCAACTGTGTCCCGCGGGCCCACCATGTCGCAGCAGTACTCGATACCCTCCATCTATGAGATTTCCCTAGCGCGGTACTGGGGAGCGGCAGTTAAGAGTCGGATGACTCGGACTTTGACTATTTTTTTGCGGACCTTGACTGATTTTTTCCGTTCCCGGCCCCGTTGTTTGACTTGTTCTCTGTTCGCTATTCTTTGTTTTCGAAGGTGGAAGAGTGTAATCCTATCACGGATTACTCTACGCCACTCGTACTACATCACTTTCACTTTTTGTACTATATATTCTCTCTTCGATTGCGATACCATACGAACTATACCTTTCTTCCCTTGCCTCACAATACTTATGACCACACACGAGGGTAGATCTTGCCGAATTGTAGAGACAGAGGTGTTTGAATATCACGCTCTTCTACATTTTCTCCGTATCGGTCTTTGAGAGTCTGTGCATGCCGTGTCGGGTGGGTGCCCACCGTTCCGAGAATCATCCTGCCGAGGAGACCAGAAACTCAGCGGATCCTCTTGTCGTGGTGAACAAGACTACGACGGTGACCAGTGAATGATGTAGGTGATCGCGAACCCTGATTCAGACGTAGATGGTGAGGCGGAGTATACCGAACCTGACGAGTCTGGGAGAAACAAGAGTGGGACTCGTGGGGGATCACCGTCCGCGAAAGACATAATTCGGTTGTACGACAGGGACCAGGACCGTGATACCTCTCCTACAAACAGCGTTATTAGGGGAGCAGTCGCACCTACCGAGCCCATTTCGATGTCGACGAAGAGTGGTTAATCGGGTTCATCTGTTCGATTGGTCGTTGTATTCCATGTGCATGGTTTCGTTCGTGCAAAGACCTTCGTTCTTCGCTTTGGTTTTTTCCCACTCGTAACGAGTACATCACGACACAAACTACTTCTTGCATCCCGAAGTCACGGTGCGACGCAACCGCGGCTACCGACATCCTGACACTTTCATGTATGACTATGAAATCAAACCCGCGGATTGAACACACTTGTGGCTCAAGGAAACCGAGACGATGGACTGTGAAATGACAAGTAACGAATGTTTGACGGTATAGGCTGAAATATGATACGAAGCTGGAGCTTGGAAAGTGTCTCCAAAGTTACTTGATTAGAGGCCGACCATCCCCTGTCACTTCATCCTGCTGCACGGACATCCCTTCCTACTCATCCTCTGATTCGTCTTCCCTGATCTTCAGCCCAACAGAATTGACAACTTCCATCGACACGCTCTGTATAACTTGTAAGAAATGCCAAATTTTTTCAACCGAACCACCTACACGTATGTTGGCATTCAGAAGCACTATTCTGTAGCAAGCGTTGGCGAGGTCCTCTCGGGCCTCCTGAGATCGCCAGAAAAGGAACCAAGAATCGGCGAACTTGCTGTGTTGCGACTCCATCAAGAGGAGGGTCCTGTAAACGGTACATCAGCATCCTGGGGTAGGAATTTCCAACTTGATAGGAAAAAAACTTACTCAGTCCAACTCAACTTGAGTCCTGCCAGCGTGGTCTGCGATTCCTGTGAGAGGGGCGGATGTGCACATTTTTGGTAGGCGATTAGGTGGTCAATGCGACCGGACATTTCGTGCAGCGACTCGATCTTGGAAGAAATGGATCCGACTGTCGTCCAATGGCGCTGAATGTACGCGACGATGTCGGGGGACAGACGGAGCAAGATTACTATCAGGATACCGAGCAGCGCTTTGCCGGGTTCGATGAGGATCGGCATCGTCGAGGCAGCGGGGATGCTTGGAGTTGGGGCGAGGGACATGGGGGTGTGTGGTCAATAGAGGGGAGTGAGGGAGAGGGGCGAACCGAGTGCGAGTGTCCCTTTATCAGAGAGTTGAACTAACTCGACGGCATATGTGGTTCAAATTTGAAATTGTTTATTTCCCCAGCCCAATCGGCCCCTCGACCCCCAAATTCTCGACTTGCCACACCACGAACCGGCCTGCCAACTCGGATCGTGATCCGCATTGTTTCCGTCGTTATCGTTCGGACCTGACGGCAATTCCTTATCTCCGTAGATTCCTAGCCGGTCTCAAGACCGTCGCTTCAACCCCAGCCCAAACCCAGAGGTCGTTCTTTGCGAGAAGTATGTCTTCCGTTCTTGACCTCGTCTATCACCGATCCTAACCCCACCCCGTCAGTGTTCCTAAGCGAAATGAACGAAAAGGACCAACGCAAACGGGCCGTCCACTTCATCAACTCGTGGAACCACGTAAGTCTCTCCCTTGCATATAGCCTGAAGAAATCACTTACTGAACATCGAGTAGTACTTCTTCCAACCTCGACGCATGTCCGTCGTTCTTGCCCGCGGCCGAAAGATCTACGGGGCCGTCGATCACAACCAGAGACGACACAGTGTCAGTGCTGATCGAGACCGAGGAAGAGACACCGACTCTACGCGCGCGTGAGACCGCCGCAGGTCGCGTTCGAGCGACTCCTCGTCTTCAAGGCGCTCCACCCCTTCCGTCCGTTCAGCTGGGACTGATTGCAGTGGATCGGATGCAAGGTTGCATCGGCGCTCGACTGTGAAGCGGCAAAGCTCCTTTATTTTCTGTCCGCAAGTGAACCACATGCACCGAAAGGAGCGGCTCGGCAAGCATAGACATGAGTAGGTGACCGCGGGGGTCATGAAGAGTTTAGGTTGGTGAGCCGTTCGCTGCTGGTCCTCTAGTTCGGCGATTGGAGACGCAAGCGCAGAACCCATAAACGGGCCCGGGGTGGTGCTCGGACGTGATTTAGTGTCATTCGTCGTCTACAGAAGGGGTCACGGACTACAGAAGTTTGGACGGAAATCCTCTGGTGGATCGCATCTCCTGGAGGGACCCAGAATACATCAGGCCTAAGGCGACCTCGTCGTCGAGGCCGTGCATGAGATATACCGGGGGATTGCCGACCCCGATTTGGTCCCTTTAAGTTTACAGGCGCTCCCGAAGATCGCAGTGCACGATACAACTCTCTCTCCTTCGCTGTGCCCCCTCCGAGACGAATACGACTAAGTGTCGAGGGTAACCCGGGAAGTGAAGACGATAAAAACGAGATACATGGGGCGATATCATCCCTGGTGACGCCGCCGTTTAGAACACGTGCGATCACTTTTGAAAGAGACAACCTCGGGTTACACCGGTACAAGTGAGGCTGTGATCGAATCGTGATAAGACTTTGCCGACGGTCGCGATCTGTATCTGGGAGACCGCCAGCAACCCACTTGGGTGCGTCCATGTCTCTCGGGCAGCCTGAATGGGCAGAGACCAAGTGCTGATCGCCCTAGTGACCACCTAGCTGGGCACAGTGAAACCGGCGGGAATCGCTTAAAGGAGATGGTGGGGTGAAAGATGATTAATGATTATTGACGTGGGAAACGGCTGATTGTACGTGAATGTGTGGGATTGGGATCGGAGTTTCCCGAGCCCTGCCCTCGGAGGCATCATGCGCGTATCCTGCGTGCTCGCCTCGTCAATCACCACACTGGAATGGGCCCCTTGCGGATAGCACTGGGAGTGCCCTTGGGGTGGGATTTTACATGGGTGGAGGTTCCTGGCGAGCACTCTATCGCAGAAGGACCATCGGATAGGCGTGAAACCCGACACAAGGGGAGGGAGTGTTGTAACTGTCAGAGAAGGGTTACGTACTCGTGGGAAGCCGATGCCGACTGCCTCGGCAATCTCGACAGGGTAACCCCCCCCCCCTCCTAAGCTTGAAGCTTGAGGCTTGCCGGGACGGGCAGCACATCAGGAAGTTTAGCTTAGGGCGATAACCGCTTGCGGGTGCGTGCAGTGTAAGATCAGGTATGGACCGGCATGCGCCCGTAGGACAAGTGGGGTCAACGTCGATTCGAGCATGCAACAGCTGTGGAGGGATGGTGACTGAATCCCAGGACCGTGCCACTCAGGAAAAAGTCAGGCAGGCCGAGGAGGCGGCGGAGAAAGAGAAGAAGGGGGGACGTGGGGCGAAACGGGCGGACGATAAGGCGTTCGCGAATGAGATAGACAGGAAGCCTTGTGACCCTGAGGACGAAATGGTCCTGATTTCTGACCTCGGTGAAGGCCCCCATTCCTTTCCGAACCGGTTGGGAGAAAACCAACTGAGCCACGTTCGGGCGGGAGTCATCCGTCAATCGTCGATTCTGGGAGTCGGACTGATGATAAGTACAGCCGGGTCGACCCGGAGAATCAATCGATCAACTCACAGAAACAGAAGTGATCGCTTCAGCCGGAATCCGGCCCACGTTTCTCCTTCCTCTCTTTCTCCGATTGTCGCTTCCTTCTTGGCTGCTTGACCTTTTCCTTGGTGGTATTCCACACGGCTCCTGGGACTCGGGTCGCCACGGCCCCCGTGAGGTTGATCCCCTGGGTCGACCCGGCTGTACTTATCGCCAGTTGTACAGTAATCGCTAACCCACACCTTAGATTTTTGCCGATGCAGCCTTTCATTGGACGGGACGGAATATTCGTCGTTCCGTGAACGACGCGGCTACACTTTTGTCCAGGCTGCAGACATGTCTATCTGATGTCAGCCCCCTACCAGGCCGCGGGGTTCGCTCCGCGCAGGGTTGTAGAGGGTTGTTTGTCCCGCCACCGGCTGCCTCCGTGGGATGTCGTTCCAAGATCGGCCGGTAAAATAAAATCGCAGCCGCATCAAAGGCAGGCAACCCGCACCACACCACAG
>Ga0307515_10011171_pt1 | contig 17072 bp, 6 predicted proteins | sample 17_EM_MG_FD_194513 | JGI IMG/M metagenome (GOLD analysis project Ga0307515, IMG submission 194513) | Populus trichocarpa ectomycorrhiza microbial communities from riparian zone in the Pacific Northwest, United States - 17_EM | ecosystem: Host-associated > Plants > Roots > Unclassified | place...
CTCACAAAACACTGTAGATTGCTACAAATCATTTTGTTCAGTCTCTAAGTTTTTGATCACCAACACAACTTTTTTTTTTCCGTCATGAAATATTTGCTCCATCATACCTTTAATTTCTATTACTTATTTAGCGCTGGTTCATAATTATAACACTATCAAGTGCATTTATTTTATAAGCCCGCGGCAGCACGCGGGCAAGTCATCTCGTACTTTTTAAAACATGTCCAGACAAAATTAGAAAATGAGTCCCAAACCGTAAGAAGCAAGGAATGAGAACAGTCAATGAGAACGGTCAATTATTGTTTCTTCATTTATTTGTCAGTTTGTTTTTCAAAGATTCTACAACGACAGGGACAAATTAAATGATCAAACATAGTTAGAAAGACACTCGCAAACTGGGTCAAGCAATGAATGAGAACAGTCATCGAGATTCTATACTTTTTGGTTGTGAAAGAATGTGACTTTTCTTCTCCTTCAGTCAATTGGTTAATCTCTTTTCGTTGGCCATAAAAACTGCTCTTGTCAACACCTGTACAGAGAGTGACAGATACAAGTCAACAAGTCTTCCTCTGAAATTTCAAACTTGCCAGTACTCCCTCATATCCTCCGCTCCTGACACCCTTTCCTCCATTCAAAGAAAAAGCATCAAATATCCTCATCCAATTTCTATGGAGTTCTCTCTTCATCCACTCTTTCTTCTTCTTCTTCTTTCTCTTCTTTCATCCTCAGTATCTTACAATCCTCCGGTTAAGTACTTCATGAACTGCGGATCAGGCACCGATGTCGATGATCTTGACGGTTACCCGCGGACTTTTGTTGGTGATGACAATTCTAACTCTTCCTTCTCTGTAGGAAAAAGCAAATCTATCCAAAATGAAAACCCTTTACCCGGCATATCACTCCTATATCATACAGCCAGAATCTATACGAAATTAACCCCGTATATGCTTGATATCACTCAAAATGGTTCCTACCTTGTCCGCCTTCATTTCTTTCCATTCAGCTTCAAAAGGACTCATCTTGCTGATGCTTTGTTCAATGTGTCTGCTTCAAATTTTTCACTTTTAACAGATTTTAGAGTCCCGAACAGTACTACTGAGTTCCCAGTGATCAAGGAGTTCTTTCTCACGATTGCTGCAGGAAAATTCAAAATCTACTTTAAACCAGCTGAAGAAACATCTTATGCTTTCGTGAATGCCATAGAAGCCTTTCTTCTCCCACCAAATTTCTTCTTGGATAATGCCTCTGCAACTCCTCCTTTACGGACCGAAGATGGACTTCTTAGGACACTTTATAGGATCAATGTTGGAGGTCCAGAAGTTAACGATACCCTGTGGAGGAATTGGGTACCAGATGATGATTATCTAACTTTCGGGGGTTCGGGTGCAAACCGTATTTTTGGTGGTGAACTTCATGAGGCCAGTCAAGGGTTGATTGTCCAAGAAATCGCCCCTGATTCTGTGTACAAAACTTACAAAGAAGCGAGTGTAGATAATAAAGGGGCATCCAATTTTCCAAATATAACTTGGCGTTTTAACGTGAGCAAGAAAGCTAGGCATCTTGTTCGTCTGCACTTTTGTGACTTTTTCAGTGATTCACCAGGTACTGTGAAATTTGATCTCTATATATCTACCAATTTCAGTCATGAGATCGATCCTAATCCTAATGGGGTTAGTGAAATGGCATCTCCATTTTTCTACGATTTTGTGGTTCCTTCTGATGATTCCGGATATATGAGTTTTAGGATAGCCCCAGGAAATAATTCTATTAAGAAAGTTGCTTTTCTGAATGGACTGGAGATCATGGAGTTTGTGGGGAACACGACAATTGTAGTGCCTGTTGATGAACATGAGCCAAAAAAGCATCTAGCTCGCACAATTGGTTCAGCTGGAGGTGGGACTCTAGTCTTGGTTTTGATTTTATTATTCTCATTATGTTTGAGATTAAAGCGACCAAAGCCCGTAAAAGCTGAGTTTCTTTATGGAAAAGGGAGGTCTCCCAGTTGGATAACTGAAAAAACTGAAAATGCCTCCTCCAACTTTACTAATTTAAACCTCAAACTGAAGATGTCTGTAGCTGAAATACTGGCTGCGACTCATAATTTCAATCCAAAGTTGTTGATTGGTGAGGGTGGGTTTGGCAAAGTTTATAAAGGAACTCTTGAGACTGGTTTGAAGGTGGCTGTGAAACGAAGCGATTCAAGTCATGGCCAGGGTCTTCCAGAGTTCCGAACTGAGGTCATGGTCCTCTCAAAGATTCAACATCGGCATCTTGTTTCCTTGGTTGGCTACTGCGATGAAGGATCGGAGATGATATTGGTTTTTGAATTCATTGAAAAGGGGACTTTGAGCGACCATTTATATAGTAGGATGGAGTGCTTAAAGAATCCATCTGCAAAAACTGAATTGACTTGGAAACAAAGGCTCGAAATCTGCATTGGCTCAGCAAAAGGTCTTCATTACCTCCACACTGGTCCAGATGGAGGAATCTTTCACCGTGATGTTAAGTCTACAAACATCTTACTTGATGAACATTACGTGGCCAAAGTAGCTGATTTCGGTCTTTCTCAACAAGGAATGCCTGATCCGGACCATATAAGCATGGGTTTTAAAGGTACTTTTGGTTATCTTGACCCTGAATATTTCAGAACTTTTCAGTTAACCAATAAATCAGATGTGTACTCTTTTGGTGTGGTTCTTCTTGAAGTGCTTTGTGCTCGCCCCCCTGTTGTAAACTCACAGCAGAGGGAAGAAATAAACCTAGTTGAATGGGGGATGTTTTGGCAAAAGAAAGGGCAGCTTGAAAGGATTATTGATCCTCTATTGGCAGGTCGCATCAACCCTAATTCGCTGAGAAAATTTGGTGAAATAGTTGAGAAGTGTTTGAAGCCACAAGGAGCAGACAGGCCTAATATGATTGATGTGTGCTGGGATTTAGAATACGCAATGCAGCTTCAACAGACTGCAGTGCATAGAGAGGCACATGAGGACAACACCACAACAGGTGTTTCATCAGATTCGGCACTCCCAGTTATGCAGAATATGAGTTCTAATATGTTCCCAATTGATGATTACTCAGATACAACAGCAATGTATCCCAATTAAGAATTAACGATTCCAGATGATCCTCACTGGTCTGGAATGAGCTCTCAATACCTCCAGCAACCAATTGATAATTCATGTTGGTAGATAAGAAGTTCTAAATAACAGCAAGAACATTTAGAAGCTTTGCCAATCACACCAAATGCCTTAGTAATTCTCGGGGTTGGAAGCGCCTATTCAACAAAGAGATTAGGGTAGATAGCTTGATAAATGAGTTTCTGGATGCTAATGTCCATCCATTGGATGCATATCTGTAAAATATAAATAATAATAAAGTTTGATTGGATGCTCAATGTACTGGAAATGCATGGTAGATTAGTCCACAATATCCCGGAGATAGATGGGGGAAATCCTAGTTCGAATCATAGGCTCAATTCTAGGTATTAAAAATGACATGTTCAAAACTTGATGGGTCATCACTCTTATTCAAGCACTCCATCCTAAGATTTTGTTCTCCCTTTAGGAACAAGTATTAGAAAGGGTGTACAATTTTCAAAAAACCTAGTTGATCCAACTAACCTAATCTCTAAAAAGCCAGGTTGACTTAAGTTATTTTTTTTTTTCTATGAGGTTATCTTAGTTTAATAAGTTAACTCATGTTGTTTTTTATTTTTTTTAATAATTAATTTTTCAATTTCATTCTTTAACATTAGGTTGATTGGGAATTGAGTTTCATAATTTGTTTTGATTTGCTTTACATTATATTATCATGGTCTTATGATTCACATCATAAATTTAGCAAGTTAATCCAACTTGATTTAATATGTTATCGTTTCAATATTTTTATAAAAAAGATTTTATCTTGAATTTTTATGAGTCAAACTTTGATTTTACTAGAAGCCAGAGTTGCTTATGGACCCTTCAAGTAGATTAGGTCACATTGATTCAATCTTCACACAATTTATTTTTTTTCTATTAGAAAAACATGCAATATCTAAATGTTTCTTTTTATGTTAAAAAAAACTTGATCCAGCCCGCAATATAGCGTAAATCAACAATATAGTCTTTTACTAGTTCGTTTGAAAGACATAACAATAAAGATACCTCCTATTTTCTCAACTACTAAGATAGATCGTACAAAACCTCCTTTCTCATTCATGAAAGTCATGTATTCTTATTTTAAAAAAAAAAGTTGTCTTTATAAACCTCATCTAAAGAGTAGTCCTTACAATTTTGAATCTATTAATATCTTCGTTTTGTTTGGTCAATTTCGAGTGTGTTTGTTTACGCGGTCACGCTGCACGTTTCAAAAAAAATTGAATTTTTATTTTGTTTTGTTTCATATTAATTTTTGTTGTGTTTTTAGATCATTTTAACATGCTAATGTCAAAAATATATTTTTTAAAAATATTATTTAATGTATTTTCAAGTGAAAAGTACTTTAAAAAACAACCATTATAACAATGACAAACACTACCTTCATATTCGTTGTTATTTTATATATATTAGGAATAAGGTATTTTTTTTTTCAAACTACATAAACTAATCAATTGATTATGATAATTTATAGGGACAAGTTTTAATTAAGTCTTTAAGTGCGCAAAAGTGAAGCCTCGAGTGGGGAATAGATTACTAGAACATTGAACAGGGAATGATTATAAAAGTTTTGTGTTGTGTGCTAGTATATTTTTTAAAATTATATTTTTGTTGGAAATGTATTAAAATAATATATTTTAATTTTTTTTATATTTTTAATTTTAATATATGAAATCATTAAAAAAACTAAAAAAACACAGTTAAAAATTCACTCCCAAATCGACACCAAGCTAATAATTAGAAATTAGGCTTCATGATTTATTTTAGTTTACTTTCTATGAGGTTATCTCGATCTTATGACTCATGTCGCGGGTTTGGGAGGTTAATCCGGTTGACTCAAGTTTTTTTAAATATTTTTTATATTGATATTTTTTTAGCAATTCCATCATTCAATATATTGACTCAAATTGTAGGCCCCACCATTTATCTGAGGCAGGACCTCAATTATGGAAAAGCAGTAAAATACTGCTTTTTGCAAGTTCAACCACAGGTTGAACTTTCTAGATCAAAAAAGGCTTTGGAAATTTACCAAAGCATCCTCTTCTCTTTTTCTCTGCTCGTCTGTTTTTCAATTTGCATTCATTTCTCTTATCAACCCTAACTGTGCAAAACAACTCTACAGTAAACCATTACTGCTGCACAACCCATAATAATGACCATCACAACGTCTCTTTCTTCCCATTCAGTAGTCATTGATTTCTCCTTAACAACAGAAAAAGAAGAACAAGAGCAACCCTTATTACTGTAATCAAGAACCCCAAAATAGAAATCCATAAGGTCTTCATTCAGACACCAAAGCTGCAATTTCCAACGGGTTAGTTTGCTTAATTCACTGGTCTGCTCGTATAGTATTGTTAAGTTAATTTTTGTTCCTTCCTCCAAACCTAGATCTGTTTATTCCTTTTTGTAAATCACTTGTTTTTTTTAATCTGGACAGTGATTATTGCTAATTGTTTTCAGATCTCTATCTTATCCCTCTATGTATCTTCAATTATTTATGTTTTCGCTCTTGCTATGTTAAACTAATTGAGGCCGAAGGCAAAGTACTCGTTGCACTGTTAACCATTAATAGTTTGCAAGTCATCAGAAATTAGTAGTAGTTGTTGTTTGCTGATGATTGCTAACAAATAAATAAACGTAAATTAAAATACTAATTTCCTTTGCTAATTAGAAAATCCCCTGATAATTGATGAAACACATTTAAAGGTTTGAGTTATCCGTGGGTAGTTTTAGATGTTGTTTCCCCTGTCAAGAAATAGTTGAGCAATCATTGTGGATTAATTTGACAAATGTAATTGCCTGTTAGTTTTATAATGGAATATACCAACTTCAATGGTAAAATGTCGAAGAATTTCATTACATTGTTGTCAACATTTATGTTATTTGATAATTATAAGGCAAATGTCGTCAAGCTTTAACTTTTTATATTGTGTATGGTAAAGCTGATCGAGTTTCTTAGTTCACACTTGACATCATTCAATCTTTTGTTGAACTAGTTAATTGCATGTCAACTATAGATGTTAAAGCTAATATAGTTTCTTTTTTCATCCCTTGTCAACATTCAATGTCTTGTTAGTTTCTTTAGTTGACCTTTTGCTGGAAATGTTATTTCAGGTTCTGTTAGTATCTTATTTTAGCCCTTATCAGCATTCAATCTTTTGTTTATATAGTTAATTGTTTGTTTCATTTATTCTTGCATTGTCAACCATTATGTTGATATAGTTAATTGTTAGTTTATGTTTTCATCCCTTGTCAACATTCAATCTCTTGTTAGTTTTTTTGGTTGACCTTTTGCTGGACATGTAATTTCCTGTTCTGTTAGTATCTTATTTTAGCCCTTATTAGCATTGAATCTTTTGTTTATATAGTTAATTGTTTGTTTCATTTTTTTCTTGCATTGTCAACAATTAAGTTGATATAGTTAATTGTTAGTTTATTTTTTCATCCATTATCAACATTCAATCTCTTGTTAGGCTCTTTGGATGACCTTTTGCTGGAAATGTAATTTCCTGTTCTGTTAATATCTTATTTTAGCCCTTATCAGCATTCAATCTTTTCTTTATATAGTTAATTGTTTGTTTCATTTTTTCTTGCATTGTCAACCATTAAGCAATGGATGGGTCTGACACGCATGATAAAGCTTCTTGGACCAAGGCAATGTTTCACATGTTTGTGACATTGGCATTAAAGCTATTGAGAGAGGCATGAGACTAAACACCCATTTCGACAAAGCTGGCTGAAAATTTGTCATACAGTCATTCAAAGAGCAAACAAGACTTTCATTAATAAAAGCTCAACTTAAAAACAAATGGGATGGGATTAAAAAGGATTGGAGGGCATGGAAAAAATTAATAACTGAAACTGGAGTTGGTTGGTCTACTGAACTTGGGACCATCTCATCAACTGATGAATGGTGGAAAGAAAAAATTCAGGTTAGTTTTCATTATCAATAGCCTCACAAAATTATTTGTCTTGTTGTATTATTTATTAATCTATTATCATTGTTAAGTACATCCAGCTTTCATTACACAGGAAATGAGAGGAGCAAAGAAGTTTAGGCATGTTGACATCAAGCCCTCGTTGTGTGCCAAGTACGACATCATGTTTAGTAACATAATGGCCATGGAAGAATATGCTTGGACTTCCTCATAAGGACTGTTATCAGATGAAGATAATGAGGCTGCTGGAATGAGAAATACAAACAATAAGGAAACTAATATAGAAGAAGGAAGTGGCGAATCTGAAGAGGATGCAATCCCTGATTTCATACATGATGTTAGTAATATGGTTGGTGGAAGCAATGTCGCAAACAGTAGCAGCAACCCCAGTAGTGCAAAGAGAAAGGGTTCACATAATACTACACCTCAATGCTGGAAAAAAAAAGGAATTGGAATGGGAGCACAATTATTCGCATGTCTGGATCAACTTATTGAGTCTTTCTTATGACTAGAGAGAGCACAACTCCTTCTAGAGATAAAAAAAAAAAAAAAGGTTGTAGCATTGAAGAGGTAATGGAAGAACTGCATTCTATTGATGAAGTTAACTTTGGTAGTGCATTGTATACCTTTGCAACTAAATTATTTTGTGTGAGGAGCAAGAGGGAGATGTCGGTTGCAATGGGTTCTATTGATAGAAAAATATCATGGCTGTAAATAATGTTTGAACAACAAAGAAAAACTTAAATGGACAAGGTCAAGTTTTAACTTATTAACCTATTCATGTCTTTTCATTTATGTTGAATACTATATTCCAATAACATTTTCAATTGTCTGAAATCTTTTCCACTATTTTTTTCAGACTTCCCGTGCTGCAATTGTTGCTGGAAATATGTGAAGTTGGCTACGTATTTGTGTATTTCTGTAACCAAGTGCTTGGAACACCATTACCATGTATGTGTTGACATTATGTATCACTGAATATTGTTGTTGGGTTGAAATTTCATGACTTCTAAATATAGACTTTAAATGTGTGGTTACTTGTTACAAAACTTTGGCTTCATACATGGAAACCAAAATTTTGGTTCCTATTATTACAATTCAAATGTTTGGATACTTAACTTTGAATGTTAGGTTTAGGTTATTAAAATCAAATTTGTAGTTGGGTTACTTGTTGTTGAATGGTTGGTTTAATATATGGAAACCGAGATTGATGCTTGTTGTTATTACACTTTGAATGTTTGGATGTTTAACTTTGAATGTTTGGTTACTTGCTCTTGAATAGTAGGTTTCATACATGCAAAAATTACAGTTAGTATTATTGCAAATTGAATGTTTGGATACTTAACTTTGAATGTTAGGTTTAGGTTGTTAAAATCAAAATTTTCAGTTGGTGTGATGCTATGAATGTTCGGTTACATGCTTTTAAAAGTTAGGTAACTGTTTTGGAATATTAGTTCCATTCCTATGTATTTGTATATAAATAGCAGTAAGTATAGGAAGGCAATATCACTTTCATATTGTCAATTTCCAAGTAGAAACCGAATGTTATAGTACCTGCAATTAGATGTGGTGGTTTTTAATTGGTGTTCTTGCTCATTACTGGTATTTCTACATCTATAATAAGTAAGTTACATTTAATTTATTATTAGTTGCAGACGATTACTTTCAATGTTATGAAATTCATTATAAACAAAATGCATTCTTAGGTTTGTAAATGTATGTTCATTTGCATAATTGAAAATGAAAAGGGCAACAAGGTTGATAGGCTATGACATCAAGGGCAACAAGGCTTATGTTTATGGTGTTCATTGGGAGAGTGAAGGTGTAGAAATTTATGGCCTTTATGCTAGAGACCATAACAGGACTATCAACAACGATGTCGTGGCATATCTTTGGTTTTTTCTTTTTCTTTTTCTTTTTTTCTTTCACCATATGGTTGAGTAAATTATAGTTTAGTCCATGTTGATGATGATTTTGTAAGTTAATTTTTCTTTTTTAAAGATCACAGTTATCCAATGTTAATTGTTAATTCTTTCTTAAATTCCCATTTTGATCTCTGCAAATACTATTTTTTTAGTTTGTTTATAGCAGGTGGAATTGGAAATTTTGATTAGAGATAAAAGGCATTTTGGAAAAAAAAATTAATTTTACTTAAAAACTAATAAAATGACTGAATTGCAAACAAATTTAGAGACGATCATTAATCATAATTTAATCTCTCACTATTTTCTTGCAAATTAATAGCCCTTCCTATTAATTTGAGAAATCTCATTTAGATCTTCTAGTACCCTTGAGTGGCTCGACAAATAAAAAACAAATTAAGTAGATAACATAGCTAATGTAAGCCCCCAAAAGTTAAAAATTTATAATAAATGGTAAATAAAAGAGAAATTATTAAATGGGCTTAAACGTATAAAAGAAAGAAAGACATGAAAAAGTTTTAGTGTAAACCAAGATGAAACTAATAACATTATCGTCAGACGGTAACAAACTTGTAAATGAAATGAAGGATGAAAATGTAAAATGGATATTTATGGAATAAAAAAAATGTTCCATAGGATTTAGTTGAGCAATTAATACGGTTCATGTAAGGACGACAAGAAAATTTGAATTTTTTATGTAAAATCATGTACTGGCAAGTTTTATGCTAACGAGCATAAGTCCTATCAAATCAGGTTGAACTTTTAAGAGGAGTCTCCTAACATATTATTCTATCTTCGGGTAAAATTTCAGGATAATCAAAGTTCAGGAAAGCCATAAGAAATTTTTAGCAGTTGGACAAAAAAGTAAAATAAAAACTAATTGATGGCATTTTCAAAATAAAAGGAGAAAGTTGAAAATTTTAGTTATTTTTCCTCTATATACTGTCGGCCATAATTTATAAAGAGAAGGCTTGAATTAAAGAGGGAGTGAGGGGCTTAAATACATTAACTATCAAAATAAAAGAGAATGTAGAGAGAGAAAGGAGAAACTAGAGAGAGAAGCAATGACAAAAAGGGAAGAAAAGAGAAAAGGCAAACAATTTTCGAGTGGTTAGCGTTTGAAAATCATATTATTAATTGGTAAGGGGTTCTAAACCTAACTTTACAAGCTCAATTAAAAAGGAAAAAGATTGATGCCAAGTTTGTGAATTTTGGCGTAAGGTTTGTGACAGGAATTTTGGTGAAACGTAAAATTTGTTGCAATAATAGATATTGGGGTAAAGCAGATTATAATTGAAGTGAAATTAGAAAAAACAAAATCATGAAGAAAAAAATCACATGGTTTACTAAAACCTAAAGGGTAAATATGGAACAAATTAATATATGATGGAATTATGTTTATTCAAATGAATTGTGTTAGATTAATGCATAAATTTGTGTGGAAGATGATTATAAATAAATTTAGTTACGTTGTATAAAATGATTGAATTTTTATGTTGTTACAAATTAGAATTCTTGAGGAAGATTATTGAATGTAAAGGTAAAATCATTTATTGTGTTTGATTTCTCATGTAAGGTGTTGCGGGGTGTGCTGCGACGTCATCGGGCAACGACGAGATTTTATCGTGCCTCTTGATAAGGTGTGATGTATTGGGAAGGGTTTTTTAATTTAATCATAAAATTATGATTAATGTTTAGAAGTCACAACCGAGTATTATGATCACTAGGAACCTATGGTCTACGAGAGTTTGAGTAAAGGACTGGTTGTACAAGGGGAAGACACATCACCCTACCTAAAGTAAGCAGCATTGTTATTTGATTGTTTTTTTCTAAGTCAGGTTTCTATTCGTTCTTCTTTTCTAAGGTTCAAGGTAGATCTTTCTTCATGAGAAAGTCTCTACCTTATTGGGTTAAATCCTAACCATTCTAAAGTCCGAAGTTTAGCATCACATTTATTTACATCTTGTATCTTTAATATCTGATGGTTTACACCTCACAAATATTAAAGTCTACATCTAGACACTAGAAAAAAGACTGGAAAAAGGTTTTTGATATTTTGGTCAAACCTTAATGGATGATCATAAACTGGTTACGATATCCATTTTTTTTCAAAACATGATACAGATGCAATTTTTTTATGAAAATATGCTTGGAAAATTTTTAGGACTTGGTCGTATGCATGAAAACAAAATATTTTTTTTTCTTTTGAAAAGGGAAATTAATTTAAAAGTTTTTTAGATTTGTTTTTAAAATGTTTTGAATTTTTTAGAAATATTTTGGAGAAAACCAGACATTTTAATACCGGATTTGTATTTGACAGTGTAAATATAAAACCCGATATTATGCAAAATTGGTAGAAAAATATTTGAGAAAATCACAATTTTTTTAAATGATTTTTTTATTTTTTTTGGATTTTTTTGTTTTTTAAAATATTATAATATATATTAAATATATATGGGTGGGGTCGAGCTTAGGAATTTTAGGTTGGGTCGATCTGGGCCCAAAATGGTTGGGCCAATCTCGGGCCAACAAATATTTTTTTCTTCTTTTTTGGGGTTGGGCCGAGTCCTGCCTATATAGGTGGGATGGGCCAGAACTAGCCCGACCCAACATCCACTGCATGAACAATGGACGCGAATTATAATTCACGCCCATTGTTCATGCGTGAACAATAGGACGTGAATTATAATTCATGTCTACTTTCACTTTGTGAATAAAGACAATGAAGAAGAAGAGGAGGAGGAGGAGGAGGAGGAGAAAGCTACCTGGTGCAGTGGTGGTCTGGCCGTGGAGGACGACGTCCAGTGGCGGCGACCGGTCTTAGTAGTTGGTAGAGGAAGAAGAAGAATTTGTAGAGGATAAAGAGAGTTGGTGTAACCACCACGTGAGGTGGTCGAATGGTTTCTTGTGGTAGAGAGGATGGTGATCAAGCCGGTAGTGATAGTGGTGGTGGTCGAAAGCCACGACAGAGAGAGAAAGAAGAGAGAGAACTCGTTACAGAAAAAAACTAGGGTCCTGCTTTTTAATGATATTTGGACCGGATTTGTTTCATGCTCAGGCCATGAAATCCACCCATATTTATAGGAGATAAAAGAGTGTAATCTTGTCTACACAGGAAAAAACTTTCAACCCTTGATTCGATTGGAAAGGATCCCAACTGTTGGTTCAAAGTAGGCACCATGAACTATCAAATCTGACAGTTCAAGGCTACCTGAGATGGTCACTTTAGGCTAGCGCCGGGGCCACTGTGTTATCATTAAGCCTGAATGGGCCATACCTGGGGATATAGAGTTGTCAAGTGATCATTTTGGTTCACGAGTTGTCAAAGTTGATGGACATATGAGGCATTAAATGCACCTTAAAAGTAGCCACCAAGGCAGCTTTTCGATTAAAAATCGGGGAAGATAATGAACAGTCACAAGATGACGTGTCATTTGGTATTTTTTTTAATGCAAAACGGCACCATTTAAGGTTAAATTAGGGATTTTTGTCTAACTTCAATTTATTCCTTCAGCTTTTAATTTTGTGAAATTACACACTTAATTGACCCTAAACTTTCGATTTAATGCGATTCAGCCCCTACCAAACTTTAACTTTAACCATGTATTTACGCGCCTTTTGGTCTCTAATCTCTGGTCTTGGATTTATGCAATTTAACCCCTAATTGACCATTGAACTTTCAATTTCTTCAATTCCTCCCCCGGTTTCAATCAATTAAGCCCCTATAGTTCAGTGCTTTTTACAAAATAATCTTTGGCTGTGAAAATTTTCAATTTGACCCCAAAACTTCAATTTTCTTACGATTTTGCCCCTCATTTCAATTAATTAACTTAGTAAAAACTATATTTAGTCTCTTAAAATTTCAATCTTCTCAATTAAGCCCAAATTGGGCTCCCAAACTTAATGTTTTACCTATTAAGTCCCAAATAAAATTAATTTGACTCATTTGAAATATAATTAAGGCATTGCACTTAATTAAATCCTTCAATTGGACCCAAATTAATTCTTAAACATAATTAAAATTCAATTTGACCCATGATTAAATCAAATTGGCCTACTGAAATTTTAATTATGTCATTGGACTTAAATTTTTATGCAAATTCGTCCAATAATCATTTAATTTGACCTTGAATTTGCCTTGTTTCTTCATTTTTTGGCATAATGGGATACAATTAGGCCTTGAATTTCCTCCAAAATTACAGTTGTATTCCCCCCCGACCTGCTTTCTCCACATTGCCAGCCTTTATTTTATTTTTTATTTTTATTTTTTAAAAAAAAGTAAATTTTAGTGAATAATTCAGAATTGAGTTATGACATACGAGATGGTTTTTTTTTTTATTAAGAATTGAAAATGGATTATGGTATTATAAAAGGTTGTAGTGCTGGCCATTAAGGGAAAGAAAATGGAAAGTATGAGATTTTATGAATTTATTAATGATTGCAGAAATTGTTGTGTAAGGAATTGTTGGTAATGATTTAAAATTTGAGTGAAATTCTTATGTTAGTTTATGATGTAAAATTTTGGTACATGAGAGACTACAAGATATGTTCAGCATCAAGGGACTGCAGCTAGAGCACATGCATTGGGTAGGTGCTCCATACTTGAACACTTTTACGAATTTATAAATTTATTGACTGTAATTTCATTAAATATGTATCATTTTTTTATAAATGTAAATTATACAAAAAGAGAAAAAGAATTTTTTTAGGCTAGCTGAGGTTAGTGGCATCTATGTTCAGACGACTAGGATAATATATTAGACTAGCTAAGACTAGTGGCGTCTGTGTCTAGATAATCAAGATATTCATTCAACCTAGTTGAGGCTAGTGGCGTTTGTGTTCAGGTGATTGAGATAGTATATTAGACTAGCTCAGGCTAGTGGCGTCTATGTTTAGGTGACTGGTATAGTAGATTAGACTAGTTGAAGGTAGTGGTATATGTTTGAAAGATGATTGGGACACTGAATCTTTATATTCTTTTAAGAATTAGTATATGATCTTTAAAATTCTCAAAGAGAAATTAAATAATGAATTGTATTCAAAATTATTAAAGTTGTTGTTTAAATTTTCTAATTTAATAAATGATTTAAGTTGTCAAGTCCTTCTGATACCCGAGTGGAATAATAGATATGTTTATTCTTATTTTTATCTATTTTAAGTGAACTTTTTGTGATATATCTTATTACTATATCTTAATTATATTTATGATGATACTTGTGTAAATGAAAGAATTTAACGTGTTATCTAATCTCACCTTTGTTTGATTAAAATATAAGTTGAAACATATTAGTAAGTCTTTAGTTATTATATGTATTTCATTTATTCATTTCTTTTCTTTAAATTACATGATTGTGCATGATAGTCTAATATAATTCAAATTCTATAATTTTATTATATTGTCTTTTTTATTACGGTGATATGAATGAAAAGGATATGTGGTTGATTTGGTTGAATAAAAATGATAAGGTCGAAGAAAGTTGGATTGTGACTAAGAATTTTGAGTATTGTATTACAAGTCACAATATCAATAACTTGGTATCTTGAATTTATAGGGAAACTCTACTAAAGTTTTGATAGAAAATACATATAAAAAATTACTTTCTTTTTTACATTATTGAAAAAGGAATTAATCAAAAATTGCTTTTAAAAATTGAGGATGTTACATCTTATCAATCACATCTTTATGTGGCTCCTAAATTAATTAAGTAACAACTCTTTGTCTAAATATATCATATATGTTTCATTGAACTACTGTCTCTAATCTTATATGGTAATAAGTGGCTCATCCAAATCATATAGGTTTAGTTAAATAGGACCTAATTTTATAACATTAAACATATTTTATTAATGGTAACTTTAAGTGACTTAACAAGTTATTCTTTGATGAAACTCTAGTTTTATGTATATAAAATTGAAAGGCAATTAATCATGTTCTCAACAAGTACTTAATATATTAGCAAGAGATTTGTTATTTTAATCAGGTCTCATTTCATGATATGATTGATATATTATACATAACAATTATATGTAAACATACATCTCTAGTATGTCATTCTATTTGGATGATTATGGACATATCTAAACTAATTTCCTCGAGCCATCGAAGAAAATTAGGTGATCAAAACCTAAGTAACAACTATAAATCTTCATAAGTCCTTTACAAGCACCATGGTTGTAGCCTTCACCGTTATTTTTTTTCTTCATCTTGAATTACAAAATAAATTTTTCCTATCTAAATTCCTACATTTATAAATTACATAACATTTACATAATTGAATAAGAAACCCTGAGTTACATTCGAGGGGAATTAAATAAGAAAAGAATTTTAAAATCTAAAAGAAAAAATAGAGAAAAGGCAGGATACATAGTTTCTATTTAATATTATAACAATTCAACCAACAAAAAACACAACCACATTAGTCTTTTAATGTCTATAATCATCCATCATGCAAAAAATCATTAATATGCATAATTAAATATATTACATGGTTCGATTCTAATTGTTGGCTTTATATGCAATTTTTAAATAATATTTCTAACACTTAAATAAATCAAATAAAATCCAATTTGATAATTTCTCAAACTTAATAAATTTTACTTAATACATATTTTCTTTGAAAAACCAATTTTCAAAATTTAATAAGAAATATTTATCATATTAAAATTCTTATTAACCTCATAAACTATTTTATAATCAATTAAATAAAATTTGTGCGCTTCAAAAACTCTCTTTATTTTAGAAAAACATTTTTGCTAAACTAGTTTAATTAAATCTTAACCCAATTAAGATATTAAAAAATAAAAAAATATTTTAATTTAATTATAATCCAATTAGGAAAATTAATTCTATAATTAATTTAATTAAGGGTTTTAATTTTAAAATATAAAATTAATATTTTATATATGGAGGGGCAGAATCATGATTCTATATGAAACACCTAAAATATAATAGGGTATAAAGTATATGGATAAAATAGTAATTTAGACCCCAAAAACCCTAAAATATGTTGCAGAGGCAAAATTGTAATTTTCCATATTTTTTTTATTTTTCTTGATGTCGGCAAGGAGCTCATTGCCCACTTTTAGTGACTGTAGCAATGACAACCCATGCTACTACTACCTACTAAGGGACTGTTTGGGAACGCAGTCTAACCCGCGTTCCCAAAAATTTTGAATTTTGTTTTGCTTAAAATTAATAGTTTTTTAGTGTTTTTTGGTCGTTTTGATGCGCTGATGTCAAAAATAATTTTTTTTTAAATGAAAAAAAACATTATTTTAATGTATTTCTGAGTGAAAAGTACTTTGAAAAGCAACCACAATCACACTCCCAAACACACGTGGACTGAGCTACGCAATAACTAACGTGAGGATGTTGCCTCGTGCTAAGCTTCTAGCGATATCAAAAGTGTTTGACGCTGCTAAGGCGAGGCAATGACCATGGGCTATTGTGTCTATCACTACCGAAATGTTGGCCATATACGCTACACAACTAGACATGTTATTGGCGATTGTGCAACCACAAAATGCGATTTTCATGAGGATTCCGGCCAAATCTTGAAAATCTAGTTAGATCTGACCATAATAATAACCATTATTTTTTTTAAATTGAGAGAAAAATATTTTTACATATAAAGTTAATTAACAATTGCACCACTAACAATAAAAACATGCAATCAATAACTCTAATTGTCTAATGATAGCTCTGGTATCACATTTGGGCTTCCCTAAAAGCACATAAATGTAGCGAAAAATATAATTTAAAATTTTTTAGGGAGTTTTAAGAATCTCATTAGTCATTATAGAGTTATTTAGGGTTTATACAAAGATTATCGAAAGATCAGATATTTTTTTTAGGTTTAATCAATTTCTTAAAGTTAGGTTGTCACAAACCACACATCATCCAAGTGTCCGACATCTAATAGTAATTCACATAAATCACAAGTGAGAAATCTCATAAAACCCTTTTTAGGAGATAGGGATATGCCTTTGAGTGTTAGCTCTCTATTTTTTATTTTTGGTGTTTCTCTATACGTATGTTTTGTAACTTACATAGTTTTTTTTTATTTTTACATCTA